>Ga0302320_10000020_pt1 | contig 273581 bp, 189 predicted proteins | sample Bog_T0_3_FD_202130 | JGI IMG/M metagenome (GOLD analysis project Ga0302320, IMG submission 202130) | Peat permafrost microbial communities from Stordalen Mire near Abisko, Sweden - Bog_T0_3 | ecosystem: Environmental > Terrestrial > Soil > Wetlands > Peat | place: Sweden: Abisko, Stordalen... | reverse complement strand
CGCCGCGAATCGTCCACTCTTACGTCAAGTAGCAAACCCGTGACCTGAGGAACCGTATGGTCTAATGCGTCCACGTACGGATCTGTGGGAGCCCTGGGCGGGCGACCGCCCAGGGCCACCCGGCCATTCTACTTTTCGTCTTGCGAATGAGGGGTGTTGGACGTATAAATCGCTGCATGGCAAGAACGGCAAGGGCGTCGGTGGGCGGGGTCTGCTATCATGTGCTCAACCGCGGCAACGGGCGGGCGGAGGTGTTTCACAAGACAGAGGACTTTGTTGCTTTTCTCGATTTGATGGAAGAGGCGAGCGAGCGACTGCCCATGCGGTTGCTCGCCTGGTGCCTGATACCGAATCATTTTCACCTTGTACTGTGGCCCTATGAGGATGGTGATCTAAGCCGCTGGATGCAGTGGTTGCTTACTTCGCATGTGCGGCGTTATCATCGGCATTATCATGGAAGCGGACACGTCTGGCAGGGACGTTTCAAGGCGTTTCCGGTGCAAGAGGATGAACACTTGTGGACCGTCTTGCGTTACGTCGAGCGGAACGCGCTGCGAGCGCATCTAGTCCTCCGCGCCGAGGCTTGGCCGTGGTCTTCGGCAGCCGCGCTGGACGGCGGAAAACGCGCGGCACTACTCGATGCGGGGCCGATCCCGCGGAGCGAAGATTGGCTCGATTGGGTGAATGCACCGCAAAGCGAAGCGGAGTTGGCCGCTTTGCGGAAATGCATCGAGCGCGGCGCGCCGTATGGGAACGAGTCGTGGCAGGAGGCGACGGCCGAGCGGTTGGGTCTGGAAGCGAGCCTTCGCCCGCGTGGTCGGCCCAGTCACTCGGCGAAAAAGTAGAATGTCCCCTTTTGTCCTTTTGTCCCCTTTTGTCCCTTTTGTCCGAGGCCGATTTCGTGTGCCACTGGCTCTGCCAGTGCTGGAATGCCACGCGGCAGAAGGCACTGGCAGAGCCAGTGGCACACGCACAATAATGTCCCATCTGACTGGCGCACTACATTAGCAGGCGTCGCGGATGGGCAGATTCGCCTGGATCAGCTCGGCCAACTCGCGGGGATCGGCCTGGTCGAGGCGTTTGAGGATTTGCTCCCAGCGATACGCGAAGGTGCCGTCTTCCGAGTAGGGGCGGTTCTTGAACAAGCGGTCGAACGATTTTTGCCGCCGCCGGTATTTCTCCTGGACCGCCGAGAACTTCTCGACGAAGGCTTCGAGGTACGCGCGGATGAATTCTTCCGGGTTGGGCAGATAGTCGATGCGGCGGTTGATCGGATCGGCATAAGCGGCCGCCGAAGCCTGAAGCGGCTGCAGATAGTCGACGAAGGTGCCCGTCTGGTCGGCCACCATGATTGCGGCGGGCATTCCCAAAGCGTCTTCGATCACCACTTCGTCGCCGTCGTCGAAGAGCACTTTCCGTTGCACGTCGTCGTATCTGCCCACCACGAGATTGGGGGCGGCCGCCATTCCCAACTGCCGCGCGAATTGCAGGGCGAATTGCGGATCTTGAAAGCGCACGCGGGGCATTTTGTCGGTGGCGATGCCGGGGATGTATTCGCGGCGAAAGTAGGGCGACCAGATCATCGTCCCCTTGGGCCCGGTCTGATTGCCGTCGTACCACTCGCAAACCTTGCGGGTGGTGATGTGCCGGGCGATGTTCATGCCCAGGTGGTGGCAGGCGAAACGCCGGTCGAGGACATATTCGGTGTACTCGTCCGACTTGAACATGGCTTGCAGCAGCGGCAACCCGTCGCTGAGATGTTCGCGGACGCCCCACTTCTGCATGCGGATGATGCTCACGCTCTCTTCCGCGTGACTATGCCGCTTGATCACGGCGATGTACACCTCGCGGCGGCCGCGGCACTCGCAGCGCCGCGACAACGAGTTCACCACCCGCCCGATATTCACGTACTCCAGGTCTTCGTAGGTCCGCAGCAGATTGAAGAGAAACTCGCGGGCGTTGTCGGCCGCGGCCCCGCGGGGATCGTCGGGACTGGCGGTCTCTTCTTCGAAGACCTCGTCGAAGAGCAGCTCGCCGTGGACGATGCGTCCGCCGGGAAGCCACTGGATCTGCATGTGAAACTCGGGGCTCAGCGCCAGCAGCGCGTCTTCCTGCACGACAACGTCGGTTTCCGCGATCAGCGCGGAGAACATGCGGTTTCGCCACGGATCGTCGTCGGGCTGGTCTTCGCGGAAGTCCGGCTGAACCGCGTCCTGGAAACGGCCGCGGAGCTCTTCGTAGACGGCGCGCAAGGATTCGCCGCAGAGCGCGGCGAAGTCGAAGGGCGCGAAAGCGGCCCGGCCGAAAGCAGGGTCGGCGAGAAAGAAGTCGATCTCCGGGTTGTAGTGGGAATTGAACTGCGCGGAAAACTCCTGGATTTCGGCCAGGTGCTCCCGCAGCCGGGAGTCGTCCAGGCCGCCCAGCCGGGAAAACTCCTGATACGTCAGCCAGCGGGTTCCGGTGGTGCCGTTGTAGTAGTACATCTCCCGGCCGCGAATGCCGGCTTTGGCCGCGGAGATCCGCTCTTTCATTTCGGCCGGCGACGTGGGCAGGGCGACGATTCGCCAACAATCGCCATGCCGCTTTACGGCGTCGCGGACCTTGCGGTTGAACACGTTGAGGAACTTGATCTGCCGCTTGGAAACCTGGGTGCGCTGCAGCAGCGCGTCGGCCGTGAAGGCCTGCGGCATGTTTTCCGGGTCGGGACGGATGTGGACCGTTTCCCGGCCGGCTTCGCCCTCGATGATGAGAGCCACGGCGTCGTTGCGAATCACCCGCTCCTCGGCGCGGGTCATCCGCGGGAATTGCATCGCCGCGAAACGCTCGTTGAGCATGTCGACGAAGGCGTTGATCTGGAAGGCGTGGATGCCGGGCAGGGTGACGATGGCATTGCAGTGGGGGAATGCCGTTGCGATCCGCGACTTCAGCTTTCCCGCGGCATCGCGGGAAAAGAGCGGGGCTCCAAAAACGGCGGCCGTCTGCATGCCGGTATCCCTCGTCACGCTGGAGTGAAACGCTCCGAACTGCCTCTGCAACCGCTCAAGCCGGCGCCATTGCCGGCGGGGAAACCGCCCGCAGGTTCTCGCTCCATGACCTGCCCACCGGGCGGGAAGAAACCGTGCGGCGAGAGGCGCCGCCCTCATGCCTTGATGGTAACATGGGCGGCTTATAAGGCAAAGCCCTCGTCCGAGCCGTATGGGGTGCCCGGCTTGGGGATGCGGCGGCGCGCGCGGAAGTCGATCTTCACCCACGCGGACGCTGCGGGTACACTGGCGGCTTGAAATCAATGGCAGGATGCCGTTGCCGGCAACAGGAGGTTGCAAGATGAGGGCCGAACCCCAAACGACCGAAGTGCGTCGGATCGTGCTGCGGATGTTCCACAAGTTCGGAGCATCGCCGGGGAACCTGTTTGAGATGCAAGAAACGACGCGGATCGATCGCGGGCGATGCATGGCCCGCTGCTACCGCGTCGAGGAAATGATGGCGATGTGGCTCACCGAGGTTGGCATCGTGCAGTTCTACGATGCCGCGGGGGCGATGCTGGCGACCATCAACCTGTTGCAGCAAATCACGCCCGAGCCCATGGCGGCGTAGCCCGGCCGCTCATTTGCGATTGCCGCCGCGGACGCGGCGATGCGCGGGGCAGAGGGCCGCTCCACGGATTCCGTCGCGCCACTCGAGCCAGGCCAGATACGTCCGATAGACGCGGGCGTACGCCTTGCCCCATGCTACGCCGTGTTCCGGCTCGTAGGCCAAGGTATGCCCATATTCGTGCAGGAGAACGTCAATCTGATGCGCCTCGTTCAAGCTCTCGTCGATGCGGATCTTGTAACACACGGTTAGTTGCAGGCAATCGCCCTGGTCGCCGTCGGGCAGGCGCGTCCGGCGGACCTTCACCGGTCGATCCGCGGGCAGGTGCTTCTTGAGAAAACAGAGGAGTGATCTGAACACCATTCCACCTTCTTGCTTCTTGCGACAGGGAAGACGGTGTGCGGCAACAAGCGTCGGCACGCACGATGGCGGAGCCACGGAGAACTCCGGATGGCCCCACTGACATTATTGTCCTCCGCCGGCTTGCGGGCGTCCAAACGAAAACCGGCTATTCCCGCGAGAGTCCGTTTGTTCCGCTTTTAATGCCGTTGCTTACGTTCTGTTGCGGTATTCGGGGGGCAGCCCCTTGAGGTGGCGGACACTTACGATTTCGCGCGGGATCGCCGTGAGGTGGTTCGAACGGGGGGTGATACTCTGTGCGAAATCCGCGATCGTGACGGTTCGCACCGCTTAACGCGCGGAGAGCCGGCACGTCACGTCAATCGCCCGGCCAGCATGCCGCACGCGGCGTGAATATCCTGGCCGCCGCTATAGCGTCGCGCGACGGGCATCGCCAGCTTCGCCGTCAGCGCGTCGCGGAAGGCGTTCAACTCGTCGCGCGAAGGGGGTTGAAATCGACCGGTGGGATCGTTCACGTCGATCAGGTCGAGCGTGAGCGGAAGTCCGCGGGTTAAGTCGGCCAGCATCTGCGCGTCGGACTCGCGGGTGTTGACGCCCGAGATCATGATCCAGGCCAAAGTGACCCGCCGGCCCGTGGCGGCGTGGTACTCGCGGATGGCGGCCATCAATTCAGTGGTGGGATAGGCCTTTTCGACGGGCATCAGCTCGCGGCGCAACTTCGGGTCGGCGGTGGTCAGCGACACGACCAGCCGGTAGGAATGCCGCTCCGCAGTAAAGCGGCGGATGCCCGGCACGATGCCGACGGTGGAGATGGTGATCGCCTTGCCCGAGATGGCCATTCCGCAGGGCTCGGAAAGGACCTGCGCGGCTTGGATGACGCACTCGTAGTTGAGCATGGGCTCGCCCATGCCCATAAATACCACGCCGCGGACAGGATGCGGGGACTCGGCTTGGATGGCGGCGACCTGGTCGACGATTTCCCAGGCGGCCAGATTGCGGCGAAAGCCCATCCGGCCGGTGGCGCAGAACTGGCAGCCCATGGCGCAGCCCACCTGCGAGCTGACACAGACCACGTACTTGCGATCTTCGGGCCGGTGCAGCAAGGGAATGCGGACCGCCTCGATCGGTTCGGGGCCGTCGCCGCGAAAGAGATACTTGGTAAATGCATCCTGTGGCGAGACAATTTTGTCCACCAGCGTCAGTCGCGGGATGGCCGTCTGCTGGCGGACCTTATCGAGCACCTTCTTCGAGGCGCCGGGCAGCGTCACGGGAAGCTCGCCGCGGCGGACGGCCGCGACCTGGAGTTGCCGCGCCGCGCGCGGCGTGAGGCCCAGGTGCGCGAGCCGGGCGTGCATCTGCGCGGCAGTCAAGTCTTTCCAAAGGATCGGCGTGTCGGGCACGAAATCTCGTTGACGCAGAAATCGCTTGAAGAAAGCCTACGGTGCCCGTCATTATCCCGCTTGCCGCCCGGCGCGGCAAGCAGCCCCTAACCCAGCAGCTTCGTGATCTGTTCCACCGAGGGGACTTTGCCGACCACCCGCACTTCGCCGTCGACGAGAAGCGCCGGGGTCATCAAAATGCCGATTTCGATCAGGGCCTCGATATCGCGCACTCGTTCGAGTTGGAAGTCGATGCCCAGTTGCTTGGCCGCGGCCTCCGTCCGCTCGGCCAACAGGTCGCAACGTTCGCAATCGACGCCCAAGACTTGGAGTGTCTTCATTGGACTCAACGGCAGGGTGCGCGCTCGCAGGCGCGCGTAAGCAGTGGGGTAGCGCTACACCGCATTAGACGATTCGGGAATCGTGCGTGCAAGCACACACCTACTTTCGCAGGGATAATCGCACCACTCCACAGCCCGGTTCGACGTACTCCGAAAATCTTCGATCGCGGAAACTGCAATTTGCCGACCCTTCAATAAATGGTACAGTCGGGCGCGCTTGCAGGTGTCCAAATGGGCAAGAGCTGGGGCTGACCATAGTAATCGAGGATCTGTGATGAAAACGATGAGAATCGGGATGTGTGTCGCGGTCGTGTTGGCTCTATTAGCCTTGCAGGGCTCTACGGCGCAGGCACAAATCGGCATCGGCATCGGCATCGGCGCCCCGCCGCCGCACCATCACTACTACCCCTACCCTTATTACTATCCTCGCCCGGTGTACGTGGCCCCGGCGCCGGTCGTCGTTGGCCCGCCGCCGGTGTATGTGAGCCCAGCCACGCCGGCTTACGTGGCTGCGCCCGGTGCTCAGCCGGTTTATCAAGCGCCCCCGGGCTACTACCAGCCGGCGCCCGGTGCTGCGCCGCAGCCGTACCAGCAGCCTACCTATCAACAACCAACTTACCAGCAGCCAACTTATCAGCAGCCAACCTACCAGCCGCAGCCGTCGTACCAAGCACAGCCGGGGGGCCAGGCCCCCAATCCGGCCACAACGGCTCCGCCCTATCCGATCCCGCAGAGTTCCGGCGCTCAGCCTCCCCCTCCGCCAGCTCCGGGGCAATAGTGCCGCAATACCCGCCGGGCCCTCACGGTGGGGCCCTCGCGAGGAAGTGTCCAATGGAAAATCTGCTGCGAGCGCCGGCGAGGGTTCGGCACGGGGTCCGGCTGAAAAAGCGCACGATGTAGGGTGGGTCGAGTGCAATGAGCCCCACCAACGCCCGCGACAAGCTCGTGGTCGGGCTCGTTGCACTCGACCCACCCTACAATCGCGACCCACCCTACAGCTCGACCCATCCCACGTGCGCATCGGCCCAACCCATTTGCCCAGGGGCTTGACCGCGCGGGCCGCGGGCCGAATGATTCCCCGGCATCAGGGAGGGACAACCATCGTAGTCTCCCTGCGCCGGATACGGCGTTCCCACCGCACCACCCCCCTTGCAGTGGAAAGAACCGGGGGCATCGGCTCGATAGGAGTTCCTCTTGGCCGCTGCCCAACCGGTATAACTTTCCCTGACGACTTACCAAACGAAACCATCCGCCCGTGGGTCATCTCACCGCGCTGCCATTGGATTTCGCGCCGCGAACACGCATCGTGTTCGGCGAGGGCACCGTCGACCAAGTGGGCGCATTGGTGCGGCAGTACGGTGGAACGCGGGTATTGTTGGTGACCGACGCCGGAATTGTCCGGGCGGGGCACGCGGCGCGCGCCGAGCGCTCGCTCGATGCGGCAGGCCTGTGCATCCAGCGGTTCGACCGCGTCACCGAGAATCCCACCACGCGGGTTGTCGATGATTGTCTGGCGGTCGCCCGGGAAGCCCGGATCGATTTCCTGGTGGGACTGGGCGGGGGCAGCAGCATGGACACCGCCAAGGGTTGCAATTTTCTGCTGTCCAACGGCGGCCGGATGGAAGATTACTGGGGCGTCGGCCGAGCGACGCAGCCGATGTTGCCGCTGATCGCCGTTCCCACCACGGCGGGAACCGGCAGCGAATGCCAATCGTTCGCCTTGATCTCGCAGGGCGAATCGCACGTGAAAATGGCGTGCGGCGATCCCAAGGCGGCGGCGAAGGTCGCCATTTTGGACCCCGAGCTGACGCTCACGCAACCGCCGGCCGTGGCTGCGACCACGGGGATGGACGCCCTCTCGCATGCCATCGAGACGGCCGTGACCAAGAAGCGGAATCCGTTCTCGCAGATGTTCTCGCGGGAAGCCTTCCGGTTCTCCGCGCGGGGGTTGCGGCGGGTGTTGACGGAGCCCGACGATTTGGCGGCACGCGGCGACGTGTTGCTGGGGGCCGCACTGGCCGGCCTGGCGATCGAGAACAGCATGCTCGGCGCGGCCCACGCGGCCGCCAACCCGCTCACCGCCCGGTATGGCGTGATCCATGGCCAGGCGGTGGGCCTGATGTTGCCGTCGGTAATCCGCTTCAACGCCCAGGATGCCGAACTGCGGACGCTCTATCAGCAGTTGGCAATCCAGGCGGGACTGATCCACGACGGGCGGAACGCTTGGGCGGCGACCACGGCCCTGTTGGAGTATCTGGATGGTATCCGGGATCTGGCCGGACTGCCGCGGTCGCTGGCGGCGGTGGGCGTTCCCGCGGCGGAATTGCAGCCGCTGGCGGAAGACGCCGCGCGGCAGTGGACGGCCAGCTTCAATCCGCGTCCGGTGGCGGCGGCCGACTTCCTGGAGTTTTACCGGTCGGTGTTGCACAACGGCGAAAAAGCCCCACATAATATCGAGGCCCCGCGATGACGTCCCCGGTGGAAGTCCGTCCCGAAGATCAGGCGAAGACCACGGCCGGCAACTATTTCGTGGCCAACTACCCTCCCTTTTCCTTCTGGAAACCGGAACGAAAAGAAGAGGTCTTCGCAGCGCTGCGGCAACCGCCGCTGCCGGGCACGCCCCTGGGGATTTACGTGCACTTGCCGTTTTGCCGCAAGCGCTGTCACTTCTGCTATTTCCGCGTCTACACCGGGGCCGCCGCCAAACGCGACCGGGTGACGGCCTACGTCGACGCCGTGTTGCACGAGTTGGAACTTTACTCGCAAACTCCGCTGGTCGCGGGGCGGCGCCCGCGCTACGTCTACTTCGGCGGCGGGACCCCGTCGTTTCTTTCGGTGGAGCAATTGACGCAGCTCTTCAACGGCATGAAGCGGCGGTTGGCTTGGGACGAGGTCGAAGAGGTGACGTTCGAGTGCGAGCCGGGCACGCTCAACGACGAAAAACTTCAGGCCCTCCGCGATTTGGGAGTCACGCGGCTGAGCCTGGGAATCGAAAACTTCGACGACGAGATCCTCCGCAGCAACGGCCGGGCGCACCTGTCGAAGGAGATCTATCGGGCCTACGATTTTGCCCGCTCCATCGGCTTCAAACAAATCAACGTCGACTTGATCGCCGGGATGCTCAACGAGACCGAGGCCAACTGGAAGCAGTGCATCCGCAAGGTGGTGGAGCTGGCGGCCGACTGCGTGACCATCTACCAGATGGAAATTCCCTTCAATACCACCATCTATCGCGAGATGCACGAGCGGGGCGAGATCGTGGCCCCGGTGGCCGATTGGCCCACCAAGCGGGCCTGGGTCGGCGACGCCTTCGCCGAATTGGAGCGGGCCGGTTACACGGTGACCAGCGCCTACACCGCGGTCCGCGATCCGCAGGCGTTTCGTTTCCTCTACCGCGATTACCTTTGGAAGGGCGCCGACATGGTTTCGCTGGGGCTGTCGTCGTTCGGACACTTCCGCGGCACGCACTATCAGAACGAAAAAGACTTCGGCCCTTACGCGGAACGCCTGGCGAGCGGGGAACTGCCCGTCTTTCGCGCTCTGGGCATGACGGAAGAAGAGAAACTGATCCGCGAAGTGATCTTGCATATGAAGACCGGCCGCCTGGACCGGAATTATTTCCGCGAGAAGTTCGCCACCGATATCCTCGCGCGCTTCGCCGGGCCGCTGGCCAATCTGGGCGCGGCCGGTTACGTGACCATCGCCGGTGACTACGTTTTACTGAACCGCGACGGGCTGCTGCGGGTGGATGAGTTGCTCGCGGAGTTCTTCCTGCCCCAGCACGTCCATGCGCGTTACACCTAGACCCCCTTATGGCCACCTCCACGATTAGCTGCCACACGCTGCTGGGGCTCCTCAGCGAGTTCTACGAGGATCTTCCCGAACGACCGCCGCTGGAGGCGGCCGTGGTCGACCCGGCCGGCATTCCCCAGCCGCAGCGCGGATTGCTGGTGCACTATAACGACATGACGTCCACCTTGCAAAACCACTTCGGCGAGCCGATCGCGCTGCGGGTGCTGGACCGCAAGCTGGACCACGACTGTTATTGCCGGCACATCGTGCTGGAAACGGCCGGCACGCAGCGGCCGGCCGAATATGGGGCGATCCGCGTGCATTTGCCATCGCTGGACGAATCGGCGCGGGCCGAGGTGCTGGAAGGCCGCACGCCGATGGGAAAGATTCTCAACGGCCGGCGACTGATCTATCGTTGCTGCCCGGGCGCGTTTTTCCGCCTGTTCTCCAACGCGTTGATCAATCAATCGCTGCGGCTGGAGACGTCGGAGTGGCTTTTCGGGCGCTGCAACTGTCTCTCCGGCGAACAGGGTCGGACCATCGCCGAAGTGATTGAAATTCTACCACCGGCCGCGGGGCTCGCCGTCGAGGGAACCGTCCGAGGACCTTTAACCGAAAACCCTTAGATCCGCAGAAAAATAACTTCCCGATTTCCGTAGCCCAGGCATTCATGCCTGGGATTACGGCGTTTTCCAGCCGATTTTCCCGATTCGCCGCCGTAGGCGGCGAATCGGGAAAATCGGGAGGTTTTGCACACAATTTGGGTCCCAGGCATGAATGCCTGGGCTACGGAAAAGACGGGTGGCACGCCGTCGCGACGAGCAGCGTTGGGTCGGCATGTTTCGCTCGGCACCCAGCATGCCTAGCGCGCGGCTGCGCCGCGTGAAGGCATTCCACCTAACCCGGAACAAATCTAAGACAAGACCATGATTCACGCCGAGCAGGCATACGATGTGGTGGTGGTGGGCGGCGGACCGGCCGGTTCCACCGCGGCCACGGTGCTTTCGCAACAAGGGCGGCGGGTGTTGTTGTTGGAAAAGGAGAAGTTTCCCCGTTACCACATCGGCGAGTCGCTGCTGCCGTTCTGCTATTTTCCGCTGGCGCGTCTGGGGATGATCGAGCGGATGAAGGCCTCGGCGTTTCCCCGCAAGTACGCGGTGCAATTCGTGACCATGGACGGCCGCGTCTCGGCCCCCTTCTATTTCCATCACCACATGCAGCACGAGGCGGCCGTTACCTGGCAGGTGCTCCGCAGCCAGTTCGACCAGATGCTGTTGGACAACGCGCGGGAAAAAGGGGTGGAAGTGCGGGAAGAGACCGAGGTGTTGAGCCTGCTGCGGGAGGGCGGCCGGGTGTGCGGGGTGGCGGCGCGTGGCACCGGCTCAGTCAGCGGCACCGCGCGCTTCGAGGTCCGCGCGCCGATGACCATCGACGCCAGCGGGCGGGGAGCCTTCGGCATCAAGGCTAACGACTGGCGGCGGTGGGACCCCCAGCTCAACAAGGTCGCGGTGTGGACCTACTTCCGCGGCGCGCTCCGCGATCCGGGCATCGACGCCGGCTCCACCACCGTGGCCTTCCTGCCCGATCGCGGCTGGTTCTGGTATATCCCCTTGCCCGACGACATGATCAGCGTGGGCGTGGTGGCCGAGCGCGACTATTTGTTCGACGCGGGGAACGACCTGGCTCAGATCCATTGCCGCGAGGTGAATAAGAACGTCTGGATCCGCGACCACGTCGCCCAGGGCCGGCAGACCGGCGAGTATCGCGTCACCAAGGAATTCTCCTATCGCGCGATGCACTGCGCCGAAGACGGCCTGGTGCTGGTGGGCGACGCGTTCGCCTTCCTCGACCCGGTCTTCTCGTCCGGCGTGTACCTGGCTTTGCGGAGCGGCGAACTGGCGGCCGACGCCGTCCACAACGCCTTGGCCGACCATGATTTCTCCGCGGAGCGGTTCGCCGCCTATTCCGACCGCATGCGCTGGGAGATCGAGGCGATGCGGAAGCTGGTGTACGTGTTTTACGACAAGAGTTTCAGTTTCGGCCGGCTGATCCGGGCGAACCCGGAGATCCGCGGCGACTTGACCGACTGCCTGATCGGCAACTTGAACAAGGATTTCGAACGGCTGTTCGCCGCGGTCGAGCAGCAGGGGGCGGTGCCCGCGCCGCTGCCGCACGGCGGACCGCGGACGAAGGACGAAAAGGAGTCGGCCGTCGGCGGTAGGCAGTGAATCCAGAATCGGAAATCCAAAATCCAAAATCGGAAATCATCGTGGCATTTGAATATCGTTACAAGCGCCGTGTGGAGTTTTCCGAGACCGACCTGGCGGGGATCGTGCACTTCTCCAATTACTTCCGCTACATGGAGAACGCCGAGCACGAGTTCCTCCGCTCGCTCTGTCTTTCGGTGCACGCGCGGGCCGAGGGGCGGCTGATTTCCTGGCCGCGGGTGCGCGCGGAGTGCAGTTACGACGCGCCGCTGGCGTTCGGCGACGAGTTCGAGGTGCACTTGCTGGTGCGGCACAAGAAGCGAAAATCGATCAGCTACGAGTTCCACTTCTACAAAGCGGCCGTCGAGCGGCCCATCGCTCGCGGCATCGTCACCGTGGTGTGCGTGGCGATCGACGCCGCGACGGGCAAGATGTCAGCGATCACGATTCCGGAGTTCGTCGACCGGCAGATCGAGGCTGCTCCGGCCGATCGGCTGCTTTGTCCCACATTGGATTGAGAGCAACGCAGAAATGAGAGTGCGGGGTGGGGCGAGCGCAGCATGCCCCGCTACGAGAAAATGGTCGAACAACCGGTGGGTTCGCTGCGCTCGACCCGCCCTACTACTACTGCACATTGGATCCTCAACATGCAATCCGCGCATCCTGATCAACCCGGCCTGGCCTGGCTCACGTACGCCCTGATGACGGTCGCGGCCTGGGGCGTTTACGGCATCTTTCTCCACAGCGGCCAGAACTATATGAAAGACGCGGCGGCCGGCCGCTACAAGGCGTTCTTGTTTGTGGGCATCGCCTATTTTCTCACCGCCGTGCTGGCGCCGCTGGTGCTATTGTGGCTCAAAGGGGCCACGTGGAGTTTCACCGCCTCGGGCTGCTGGTGGTCGCTACTGGCGGGGATCGTGGGCGCGATCGGCGCGTTTTTCGTGCTGGTGGCCTTCGGCTCGGGCGGTTCGCCGGCCGTGGTGATGACCATCGTTTTCGCCGGTGCGCCGGTGGTAAATTCGGTGGTGGCATTGCTCTTGTATCCACCGCAAGGCGGCTGGGGCGCCATCCGCTGGCCGTTCTTCGCGGGGATCCTCATGGCGGCGATGGGCGCGGCCCTGGTCACACTGTATAAGCCGCCCCCCGCCAAGACGCCCGTCAAAGCCGTGGCCCAGCGGACGGCGGTCGAGGTCGCGCCGAATTCATGAGCTGCCCCGGTTTTGCCAGCCGCGAGGCGATCCGCGAACATCAACTGCCGGCCCTGCGGCGGCTGCTGGGAGCCGTGGCGGCAAGCAATCCGTATTATGCGCCCATCCTTCGCGAGGCTCGCTTGGGCGGCGACCTGGCGGACCTCGACGCGTTCTTCGCGCGGATGCCCTTTACGCGCAAAGACGCGATCGTCGCCGACCACCAGCGGAATCCGCCCTACGGCACCAACCTCACCTACCCGCTGAGCGCGTACTGCCGCTACAACCAGACCAGCGCCACCCGCGGCGCGCCGCTCCGCTGGCTGGATACCGCGGAGAGCTGGCAGTGGATGTTGGACAATTGGAAGCAGGTCTACCGCGCGGCCGGGGTTGCGCCGCAGGATTGCCTGTACTTCGCCTTTTCTTTCGGGCCGTTCCTGGGCTTCTGGACGGCATTCGAAGCGGCCTGCCAACTGGGCTGCCGCGCTATTCCCGGGGGCGGCCTGAGCAGCCTGGCCCGGCTTCAGGCGATCCGCGACAACCGGGCCGAGGTGTTGTTGTGCACGCCCACCTACGCCTTACGGCTGGCGGAAGTGGCCGCCACGGAAGGCATCGACCTGGCCGAAATGGCGGTCCGCACGATCGTGGTCGCCGGCGAGCCGGGCGGAAGCGTGCCGGCCGTGCGGCAAATGATCGAGGACCTCTGGCCGCGGGCGACGGTCTTCGACCAGCACGGCATGACCGAGGTCGGTCCGGTGAGTTACCAATGCCCGGAGCGTCCTTGCACGCTGTTGGTGATGGAGTCGTCGTACTTGGCCGAGGTGATCGATCCGCATGGCGAGCGGCCGGTCGCGCGCGGGGAGATCGGCGAGTTGGTGCTGACGACGTTGGGCCGGCTGGGCTCGCCGCTGATTCGCTATCGCAGCGGGGACCTGGTCCGCGAGTCGACGGAGATTGCGGCCCGGCTGGGCCGGCATGAGATGGCGTTGCGGGGCGGGATCCTCGGCCGCACCGACGACATGCTGCTGGTCCGCGGCATGAACGTGTATCCACCGGCCCTGGACGACGTGCTGCGTTCGTTTCCCGAGGTGGCCGAATACCAGGTGGAAATCGACAGCCGCGGCGCGATGACGGAACTGGCCGTGCGTATCGAACCTGTGGGGGAGCACGACGACGGCGCCGGCCTGACGGCTCGCGTCGAATCGAGGATTCGCGCGGCCTTCAATCTGCGCGTGCCGGTGACGCTCTGTGCGTCCGGCGCCCTGCCACGGCCGGAGATGAAATCGGGCCGTTGGGTGCGGAAGTAGGGGAATGGGCCTACGGCGATTGCCGGGCTGCTGCGACGGTGCACGTCAGAGTTTCCCCAAAGGTTTAAGCCCCTACAACCGATCTAAAGCGAATAGTACGATCTACCGGCATATTATCCAGGCATCTCGGGGGGGGTGGCTGCGTATGAGCGCCAGTCAGTGGAAGCCGGCGATTTTTCCCAGAATCGCTGAATTTACGCGCAGCGAGCGCGCGAATAGCCATCTTGCGCGGCCGCGGCCGCCTCTGTTTCGCGCGCTGGGGCCTGCCGATCCTCCGGTCCAACTCGATGTCGATGGCCGGTGTTACCACCGGGTTGAGATCCTGAAACACGATTCCTGGGCCGCCACGGCGATCTATCGCGGAGCGGCCGGGCGGATCGTCTGCAAATTGAATCGGCAACAACCGATCTTCGGGATTCCGATGCGTTGGCTCGGCCGATTCCTGGCCCGCCGCGAGGCCTGGATGTTGCGGCGACTGGAAGGCACGGGACACGTTCCCTGCCTTTCGGGCACGATCTCGACGTCCGGGCGGAGTCTCCCGCACGCGGTGGCCCACGCGTACGTTCCGGGCCACCCTTTGTCGCCGCGCGAACGCGTGGCCGACGATTTCTTTCCCGCGCTCCAGGCGTTGCTGCGGAAAATGCACGCCGAAGGCATCGCCTACGTCGATCTCCACAAACGCGAAAACATCATCGTCGGCGACGATGGCTGCCCTTACTTGATCGACTTTCAGATCTCGTTTGCGTTGCCGCACGGGTGGCTCCGCCGCTCAAGGTTATGCCGGGGCATTCTACGGATGTTCCAGGAGGGCGACGATTACCATCTGCTGAAGCACTGGGCCATCCACCGCGCGGACCAATGCGGTGTGACGCTCAAAGAGCTGGGCCACCGGCGTCCGTGGTGGATTCGGGCGCATCGATCGATCGCCGTTCCCTTTCGCACTCTTCGTCGCATGCTGCTGGTTGTCCTGCGCATCCGCACGGGCCAAGGGATGGTCGATTCGGAGTGTTTTGCCGAAGACGCCGTCCGCAATGATGGCGGAGCCATTCGGCCAAGAGCGGCGGCATAAGGCCGCAGCAACGCGGCATTCCGTGTCCTGATTCGCAACCGGGGTGGCTCGTAGCGTCGGCGGCTGCGCGGATCCCGTCGGAATCAACGGCGGCGGTGCTGGAACCCAGAATTTCCGACGCTGTGTAAATCCTTGCCCGCGAACGTGCAGCGTCTCTGCGCGGCGTTTGAATTTGTCCAGCGGCGGACGGCGCCAATGGCCGGCACGCCGCAGTGGAATTGGATTGTCCCCTTGACCCACCCGGCAGTGCGCTACAATTCTGTTCGTTGCGGAAATTGTGTTTTTTAGTTCGTGGTTGTGGAAAGTATCGCGGGTCGAGCGTGGCCAGCCCCCACCGATCGAGTTGCCACAGAAACTGGGGGTCGCTGGGCTCGAACCAGCCTACCTTCGCGGCCTAGCCTACCCCCGCCCCCGATCCCCGGTCCGCAGAGGAAGCCCATGGAGATTCGCGGGACCATGTACCGTTTTGCCCCGACGAGGTTACCCGTGCAGAGTACGTTGCGGAAATCGGCCCAGAGAGTTGGATGTTGCTGGTTGTTGGTAATGGCTTTGCTGGGGTCGGCCCGCGGCGGCGACTGGCCGGCGTGGCGCGGGCCGGCGCAAACCGGCGTTTCGCTGGAGACCGGCTTGCCGTCGTCGACCCAGGAGATTTTGTGGCGGATCCCCATCGGCGGCCGCTCGACTCCGGCCATCGTCGGCGAACGCGTGTTCGCCATCAATCTGCACGGCGAAGGGATTATGGAGCAGGAGCAGGTATTCGCCGTGGACCTGGCCACGGGCGGCCCTCTCTGGCATTACCGCTTCAACGTGTTCCACACCGACGTTCCCGACAGCCGGGTGGGCTGGGCCAGCGTGGCGGTGGACCAGGAAACCGGTTATGTCTACGCGCAAGGCGTACAGGGGATGTTCCTCTGCTTCGATCGCGACGGGAAGTTGATCTGGTCGAAGTCGCTCACCGAGTTATACAGCCGCATCTCCGGTTTTGGCGGCCGCACCAACACGCCGGTGATCGATGAAGACCGGGTGATCATCAGTTTCAACAATTCCAGCTTCGGCTCTCACGCGGTCGGCGCGCATCGCTTCCTGGCCATGGACAAGCGGACCGGCGAAGTGCTCTGGTGGAGCGCCCCGGGCGGACGGCCGGAGGATACCACCTATTCGACGCCCGTCGTGGCGGTGATCAACGGCCAGCGGCTGATCATCGCCGGCAACGCCGACGGCGCGGTCTACGCCATCAAGTCGCGGACCGGCGAAAAGGTGTGGGGCTTCCTGTTGAGCCAGCGAGGCATCAACACCGCGGCGGTCGTCGACGATTACCGCGTCTACCTCACGCATAGCGAAGAAAACTACGACAACACGGCGATGGGCCGCGTGGTGTGCGTGGACGGCCGCGGCACGGGCGACATCAGCAAGACCGGCGAATTGTGGCGGGCCGACGGCATCGACGCCGGCTACGCCTCGCCGCTGTTGCACGGCGGGCGGCTGTACGTGATGTGCAATAGCGGCATGTTGCACTGCTTCGACGCAAAAAGCGGCAAGCAGTACTGGGAGTTCCCCGCGGGGCGGATCGGCAAAGGCTCGCCCGTCTGGGGCGACGGCCGGATCTACCTCCCCACGGCCAACGGCACGTTCGTGATCCTGGAAGATAGCGGCGGCGGATGCCGGCAGTTGGACGCGATCGATTTCAACGTCGGCCGCGCGACCAAGGCCGAGTTGTTCGGCTCGCCGGCGATCGCCGACGGCCGCATCGTGTTCTTCACCACCACGGAAATGGTGTGCCTGGGCGCGAAGGATGCCCGGCCCCAGCCGGTCGCCGCGGCGACGTTTCCGCCCGAGAGTCCGGCCGAGGCCCAGCCCACAGTGATGCTGGTGCGTCCGGCGGAAGTGCTGCTGAAGCCGGGCGAGAAGGTCCGCTTCCAGGCCATGGTCTACGACCAGCACGGGCGGCTGATCAAGTCGGTCGAGCCGCAATGGTCGTATAAGGGCAAAGGAAGCGTTATCGGAAGCGATGGGACTTTCCAAAGCTCCCCTCGCCCCATAGCGGGAGAGGGGCAGGGGGTGAGGGGAGCCAAAGGGTCGATCGGCGAAGTGACGGCCCAGTTGGGTAAGCTCACGGCCGCGGCTCGGGTGCGGATCGTGCCGGATCTGCCGATCTCCGAGGACTTCGAATCGTATCCCGAAGGGGGCATCCCGGCGTGGTGGATGGGGGTGTCGAAGGCCAAGCACGTCATTAAGACGGTCGACGGTTCCAAAGTGCTGGAAAAAATCGCCGACGGTAAGGGCCCGATCTTCAATCGCTCGCACGTGTTCATCACGCCGCCGCTGACCGCGGGCTACACCGTCGAAGCCGACGTGATGGGGCTCAAGGAAGGGCGGCGCCGCGGCGACGTGGGGCTGATCAACGACCGTTACGTGCTGGAACTGTTCGGCTCCGTGCAGAAGGCGCGGGTGGTTTCGTGGATTCCCGGGCCGCGGTTCGAGAAGAAGATCGATTTCCCCTGGGCTCCCGGCCGCTGGTACCGCGCGAAACTCAAGGTCGACGTCGTCAGCGACGCGGCGCACGTGGCCGCCAAGATTTGGCCCCGCGACGAAGCGGAGCCGGCCGCATGGACCATCGAGGCGGTCGATCCGCAGCCCAACCGCGAGGGCTCGGCGGGCCTTTACGCCCATTCCTTGGCGCCGGTGTTTTACGACAACGTGAAGGTGCATGAATAGGGGACAGGGGGTTTCAGGAATCGGGATCAGAATTAGCCGCGGATGCATACCCGCGGTCAGGGAGCAACCATGAGCAGCGGTGAATGGGTTCGGTGGGTGATCCGGGGCGGATGGGCATTGGCGTTGATCGTGGCCGTGTCGTCGGCCCGCGGGGCGGATTGGCCCATGTGGGGCGGCTCGCCGCAGCGGAACATGGCCAACACCATGGAAAAGAACATTCCCGATTCGTGGGACGTGGCCACGGGCAAGAACATCAAGTGGGTGGCGCAACTCGGATCGCAGGCTTACGGCAACCCGGCGGTGGCCGCCGGCAAGATCTTCGTGGGGACCAACAACCAGGCCGAGCGGCAGCCGAAGGCCAAGGGCGACCGGGGCGTGATGATGTGCTTCCGCGAGTCGGACGGCAAATTCCTCTACCAGCTCACCCACGACAAGCTGCCGGCCGGACGCGTGAACGACTGGCCCCGCCAAGGCATCTGCTCGTCGCCGTGCGTGGAAGGCAACCGGGTGTACTACGTGAGCAATCGCTGCGAGTTGGTTTGCGCCGACGTGGAAGGTTTGTGCGAGGGGAAGAACGTCGGCCCCTACAAGTCGGAGGCCCTTACCAGTCCCATCGACGGCGACATCGTTTGGATGCTCGACATGATCAAGGATCTGGGGGTCTATCCGCACAACATGTCGGCCAGCTCGCCGGTCATCGACGGCGACCTGGTGTTCATCCTCACCAGCAACGGCGTGGATGAAGGCCACCTCGTGGTTCCTGCCCCGGAAGCCCCCGACTTCATCGCCGTGAACAAGAACAGCGGCGAAGTGGCGTGGGACCGCAATGATCCCGGCGACAAGATCATCCACGGCCAGTGGTCGAGCCCGGTGGTGGGCGTGATGGGCGGTCAAAAGCAAGTGATCTTCCCCGGCGGCGACGGCCGGCTGTATTCCTTCGTGCCCGAGTCGGGCAAGCCGCTCTGGTCGTTCCAGGGCAATCCCGAGAATTCGGTCTACAAATTGGGCGGGCTGGGCACCCGTAACGAGATCATCGCCACGCCGGTGATTTACGGCAATCGCGTCTACTTCTCGATGGGCCAGGACCCGGAGCATGGCGAAGGGCCGAGCCATCTCTATGCGGTCGACGGCACCCAGCGCGGCGACATCACCAAGACCGGCGCGGTTTGGCGCAACGATGAAGTGAATCGCGCGCTGAGCACGGTCGCTATCCGCGACGGGGTGCTCTATCACTGCGATTTGTCGGGGATTCTGCGGGCCATCGATGCCGACACCGGCAAGGTGTTGTGGCGGTACGACATGGGCGCGGCCGTGTGGAGCTCGCCCTATTACGTCGACGGCAAGCTGTTCATGGGCAATGAAGACGGCGACGTGGTGATCTTCCAGGCCGGCCGGGAAAAGAAAGTTATCAACAAGATCAACATGGGCGGCTCGGTCTACACCACGCCCGTGGCGGCCAACGGCGTGCTCTACATGACAACCCGCGAGAGGTTGTACGCCATCCAACAGGGCGCTTCGTGCGATCCGAAGAAAGTGAACTGATGAGCTCGGCCGTACAGCAGAACCCCGAGATGCATGTCGACCTTTCGGCCCGCGTGGAGCAGGCCCGGCGGAAGCTGGACGCTTGGGTGCGGGAGATCGTGGCCTGGCATTTCGATCCGGCCACCGGCACGCCCTTCTGGCTCGATTTCGCACGGCGGCTGGACTGGGACCCCCGCCGGGAAATCCGCGGCTTTGACGACCTGTCGCGGTTCGGCCTGTTCGAGGACGAGTGGCTCCGCGGCGGCCCGGTGCGGCGCTGGGTGCCGCGGGCCTACGCCGACCGGCCAATCTACGTCTTCGAAACCGGCGGCAGCACGGGCATTCCCAAGAGCCGCATCAACATCGACGACTTCCGCATCGATTACTCGATGTTCAGCGAGACCCTGAGCGAGGAGAATTTTCCGCCGGGGGCCAACTGGCTGATGCTGGGCCCTTCCGGGCCGCGGCGGCTGCGTCTGGCCGTCGAACATCTGGCGCAGGTCCGCGGCGGTATTTGCTTCTGCGTCGATCTCGATCCGCGGTGGGTGATCCGGCTCATCAAGCAAGGCCGCATCGACGTGGTCGAAGACTACAAGGATCACGTGATCCAGCAGGCGCTTACCATCTTCCGCGCCAATCACGAGATCCGCTGCATGTTCACCACGCCGAAGCTGCTGGAGGCCCTGTGTGAAAAGATCTCTCTGAAAAAAGCGGGGATCACGGGCGTTTTTTGCGGCGGCACGGAGATGACGCGGCAGTTCCATCGCTTCGCCCGCGAGGAGTTGCTCGAAGGGGCCGCGTTTGCCCCCACTTACGGCAATACCCTGATGGGCCTGGCCTGCAACAAGCCCTTCGATCCGGCCGACGACTACCAGGTGATCTATCACGCGCCGCAACCGCGGGCGGTGCTCCAGGTGGTCGATGCGGAGCAGCCGGACCGGCTGGCCGAATACGGCGCGTGGGGCCGCGTGAAACTGACCACTCTCACCCGGGAGTTCTTCGTGCCCGGCTTCCTCGAACGCGACGAGGCCATTCGCACTCCGCCGGTGCCGCTCTATCCGTGGGATGGCGTGGGCGACGTCCGCCCCTTCCGCAAGATGGAAGTCAACGTGGTCGAGGGCGTTTATTGATGATCGAAGTGCCCATCCTCCGCGGCGGAGAGCCTTATTACAGCAAGGAAACCCTGGAACTGTGCGACTACGCCTCGGGTGCCGTGGTGGCGCGGGTGAGCCAGGCCAATGCGGGCTTGATCTCCCGCGATTTGCTCCACGACGCGGCCGCAGCGTGGCGGCAGCTTTCCAGCGGCGAAGTCCTGCGGCTGCTCGGCGACGCCGCCAGGCATTTCATGCATTCCGCGCTGCCGGTGGGCGGAAGTTTGCAATCGCCCGACGCCTTCGTGGCCGCCCAGTCGGCAACCACCGGCTTGCCGCACGCGCTGTGCCGGCAGAACATGGGCAAGATCGAAGCGTCGCTGTTGGGCATGGCGGCAATCCTCGACGGCCTGACGGGCGGACTGGACCTCTCCGCGCTCGACGCCGGCCAGGGACGGCGCGACGGCCACGTGGTGAGTTACGTGCTGCGGGCCCGCCGTTTCGGGGCGGTGCTGCCGGCCAATTCGCCCGGCGTGCATGCACTTTGGCTGCCCGTGATTGCCCTGAAGATTCCCCTGGCGCTAAAGCCGGGCCAGCGCGAGCCCTGGACGCCCTTGCGGATCCTCGAAGCGCTCCGCGCCGCGGGGCTTCCCGCTGCCGGGCTGGGTTTCTATCCCTGCGGACACGACGGGGCGGGCGTGATCCTGCGGAAGTGCGGCGCAGCGATGCTCTTCGGCTCCGGCGCCACCGTGCGCCCCTGGTTGGGCGATCCGCGGATCGAGATCCACGGGCCCGGCTACAGCAAGATCGTATTGGGTCCGGACAAGGCCGACGCCTGGCCGGACTTTCTCGAACTGATGGTGAGTTCCGTGGCCGGCAACGGCGGCCGATCGTGCGTCAACGCGTCGAGCGTGCGTTCGGCGGCCCATGGCCGCGAGGTGGCCGTGGCCCTGGCCCAGCGGCTCGCGGAAATCGTGCCCCGCCGGCGCGAGGATCCGCGGGCCCTGTTGGCGGCGTTCCCCGACGCCAGCGCGGCGCGGGGCATCGATGCGGCGATCGAGCGGGGATTGAATCAAGGGGGCGCGGAAGACGTCACCGCGCGTTTTCGTGGACCGCAGCGGCTGGTGGAGTTCGAAGGGGGCACGTATCTGCTGCCGACGGTGATTTATTGCGAAGACCGGGAGCATCCATTAGGCAACCAAGAATACTTGTTTCCCTTCGTGAGCGTGCTGGACGTGCCGGCCGCCGAGTTGGCCACCACGCTCGGACCGAGCCTGGTGGTGACGGCCTTGACCGAAGACTCGCGGCTGACGCAGTCGCTGATGGACGACGCGGAGATCGGCCGCCTGAACCTGGGCCCGGTGCCGACTACGACCATCCAGTGGGACCAGCCCCACGAAGGAAATGTCTTTGGCCATCTTTACCAGCAGCGGGCTTTCCAGCGCGAGCCGTTTGCCGGGGAGCCCGTGGCGGTGTGAAGCGACTTTTGACAATTGACGAAATGACTTCAGCATTCTGTCAACCTGAGCATTCTGTCATTCTGAGCGCAGCGGAGAATCTACGCTGCATCGCCAAACGATGTAGATCCTGCGCTGCGCTCAGGATGACTGCTGAAAAGACCGGGAAGCCAATTCTGCCCTGGAGCTAAGGAAACCGTTGTGTCAAAACACTATGTCCGCAATCGGCGGCTGATGTGGATCCTGTTTGCCGTGCTGGTGGTACTGCACCACGATTGGTGGTTCTGGAACGACGGCCGGCTGCTGTTCGGATTCCTGCCGATCGGGCTCGGCTACCAGATTGTGATCTCGATCGCCGCGGGCCTGTTATGGGGCTGGGCGGCGCTGTACGCCTGGCCCGACGAGATCGTCGAGGCGATCGCCGACGAGCCGGCGGAAACATCCCTGTCTCACGCCCATTGAGCCTTCGCTGTCCTAAGGAGCTGCGACCGTGACACCGCTGATCATGATTTGCGCGTACTTGTTCCTGCTTTTGTGGGTGGGACGCATGGGCTACGTGGGCCACGCGCGGCACACGGCCGCCGACTTCTTCCTGGCCAGCCGCACCTGCGGTGCGTTCCTGCTGTTGATGACCGTTTTCGGCACCACGATGACGTCGTTCGCCCTGGTGGGCAGCACGGGCGCCGCCTCGACCCGGGGAATCGGGATCTACGGGCTGATGGCCTCCTGGTCGGGGCTGATCCATTCGGCCTGTTTCTTCCTCATCGGCATGAAACTGTGGTACCACGGCAAGCGGTTCGGCTACAGCACGCAGATTCAGTTCTTTCGCGACCGCTTCCAAAGCCCGGGCCTGGCGATGATGCTGTTTCCGATCCTGGTGATGCTGGTCATTCCCTACGTGATCATTAACATCCTGGGGTCGGGGGCCACGATCCAAGGCGTCACGCAGGGCGCGTTTCCCCGCTTCTTCACGGCCACCCAGGGGGGAATTCCCGCTTGGCTTGGTTCGGGCACGGTGTGCCTGGTGGTGTTGATCTACGTATTCGGCGGCGGCATGCGGAGCCTGGCCTTCGCCAATGGCCTGCACGCCAGCATCCTGGTTATCCTGGGCGCCGCCGCGCTGCTGCTGGTGATGGGCAAGTTGGGCGGGCCGGTCGCGGCCTCGCAACGCGTGGCCGAGCTGCGTCCGGATCTGCTGATTCGCGGCGCCGTGGGCAAGATCCCCGAGCACATCAGCCACTGGGAGTTCCTCACCTACATGTTCGTGCCCCTTTCGGTAGGCATGTTTCCCCATCTGTTCCAGCATTGGATGACCGCAAAAAGCGCCAAGACCTTCCGCCCGGTGGTCCTGCTGCACCCGATCTTCATCATGATCGTGTGGGCGCCGTGCATGCTGCTGGGGATTTGGGCCGCGGTGGCGGTGTTCCAGAACGGGGCGCCGGTGATTCCGCCGGGCACGAGGCCCGACGCGGTGCTGGGGTTGCTGGTGAAGAACCTGACCAACCGATACGTGGCCGGCCTGTTGGGCGTGGGGATCGTGTCGGCCACCATGTCGCTGGATTCACAGTTTTTGGCGCTTTCGAGCATGTTCACTCACGACATCATCGTGCGGCTCTTCGGCGAGCAGCGGATTGGCGACCGGCAGCGCATTATTCTGGGACGGTCCTTGGTGGTGGCGATCGTGGGCATCGCCTACGTGCTCTCGCTGGTGGCTCCCAGCACGGTGTTCACGCTGGGCGTGTGGTGCTTCAGCGGTTTCTCGGCGTTGTTCCCGCTGGTCTTTGCGTCGCTGTACTGGAAACGGGTCACGAAGGCGGGGGCCATGGCCTCGATTCTCATGGCCGCGGTGGTCTGGGTGCTGCTGTTCCGCGCTTCGGGCTGGGGAGCGAACCCCAAGTACCTGTTCCTGGGGATGATGCCCGCGGCGACGATGGTCATCAGCTCGGCCCTGACGCTGGTGCTCGTTTCGCTCGTCACCCGGGCACCGGCCCCCGACGTGGTGGAGCGGTTCTTTCCTGAGGATCGCCTGGTGGCCACCCGTCTGGATCTTCCCGGGGCCATCGGGGCGCAGCCCGCACCGGTGCAAGCAGGGTAGGGGGCGCAGGGCCGATCAGTTTTCGTTGTAGGGTGGGTCGAGTGCAGCGAGCCCCACCGATTCTCGGGAATTCATGGTGGGGCTCGCTGCGCTCGACCCACCCTACAGCTTTATCCAGACTCAAACACTGATCGGCCCTGAGGGGGGACGGGCTGGGAGTTGGAAATCTCGCCGGCATGAGCTAGAGTTAGAGGTAGGGTGAGGCTTGCTGCGCTCGACCCACCCCGCAAAGCTGACCGCTGAAAGCTCATTTTCAGAAAGGGTCGTGCCGGTGCTCAAATTCATTACTGCCGTGAACAGCCTGTTTCGAACCATCCTGGGACTGGCGGTGGTAACGATTGCGTCGGTGGGGAGTTGGATCGGGTATCAAGCCTACTTCGCCGGAAAATGGGCGCTCCAGCAGGCCGAACAAAAACTGGCCCTGCAAGAGGACCAGGTGCGGCAGCTCAACGGGCAGATCCAATTGCAGCAGCGTGCGATCCAGCGCTTGCAGACCGCCAATCGGCTGCTCAAGGTCGATCGCCGCGTGGCGCGGATCGAGGTCGTGGCGCAGACAGGCTCGATGGCCGACAACGACCTGGCCACCAGGTTCACCTTCGTGGATATCGGGCCGAACGGCAAGGACCTCGATGCCCCGCGCACTTTTACCGTGAAGGGCGACGTGATCTACATCGACGCCTTGGTCGTCAAGTTCGACGACAGCCTGGTGGAGGCGGGCGACGACCCGCTGCGATCGACCTCGGTTTGCCTCTTCCGCCGCATCTTTGGCGAGTTCCAGCAGCCCAACGACGGCTTCGTGCTGGACACCCCGGGAACGAGCCCGGCCGCCTATCGCATGGGCGAGAAGATGACCGATTTCGAGCGGGAAATCTGGGCCCACTTCTGGGATTACGCCAACGACGCGGCCCACGCCGAGCGCGCGGGCATCCGCCGCGCACATGGCGAGGCGCCGTTCATCAAGCTTGTGCCGGGAAAACGCTACATCGTCTCGCTGCGCGCCTCGGCCGGATTGGAAATCGCGTCCGAGGCTCTGCCCGCCGAAAAGGCCGGGTAAAGGAAACGACGAATGCTGAAGTCGCCGTGACGACTGGGACGCGCCCGAGTTGCGTTGGGCCCGGCAAGAAATCTTGGCGAACCCGTCCTCCTGTCATTCTGAGCGCAGCGAAGAATCTACGCTGTTTCGCCACGCGACGTAGATCCTTCGCTGCGCTCAGGATGACAGCCTTACGGCTCGACCCCGCCAAGAAAACTTGCCACATCCGTTGCGTTCCGCTGCGTCAATCCGTCCTCTTTTGCGGGCTTTCCCGGATGAGATCCAAGACGGCCCAGTAGTTGGCCAAAGCGGTTCGGCCGGATTGCGTGAGGCGATACTCGGTGTGCGGAAGCTTGCCGTTGAAACTCTTCCGGACATCGACGTAACCGGCTTGCTCCAGCTTGTCGACGTGCGACGCGAGGTTCCCCTTGCTCAGCCCGAGGGTGGAGAGCATGAACTTGAAATCCGCGCGATCCAGGCCGGAAAGGATCGCCATGATCCGCAGGCGGACCGGTTCGTGGATCACGCGATCCAACTCGCTCATGGCTGCGGATCCTCCGGGGCTTCCTCGCGAAAGCCGCCACGGGCGACGCGCCGAAGCCTCCAGAGGGCAAAGCGGCTGTAGGCGTGGGCCGTGAGGCCGGTGAGCAGCCCATAGCCGGCCACAGGAATGAGCATGTTGAGCGAATCCCAGCGACCGGTGAGGAGAATCGGCGCGCCGGCGACAATCAGTACCGCGTGCAGGGCGTATAGCGCGGGCCAAAGGAGCATAATCGGTCCGCCCGCCGGGCGCATCAGCAGCCAGAGCGCCACCAGGAAGGGAACGCTGCAGAGTGCGGAGACTGGCTGCATGTATTTGAGGGGGATGAAGCCCAAGACGCCGAGCGTGACCGTTGCGGTGATCGAGATTCCGAACGCCGCGCCCAGTAACGCTCCCAGGCGATGACGGCCACGGGTCGTGGGCGGCACAAGTTGGGCGGTCCCCTCTCGGGCATAGAGCCGCTTGGTGACCCGCTCCATCATCTTGCCGCCCCATCGAGGCACGGAGAAATAGATCAAGGCTGCCACGGCGACGACCAAGACGGCGATGCAGGCCCAGACGATTGCCCAGTGGCCGCTGCGGTAGGCATTGCCGCCGAGGTAGGACGGCCCGGCGATGGCCGCCCAAAGCACCAGGAAAATCAGCATCGAGGCCACCATGCCCAAGCTGCGATTCTGGGCATAGCGGCGGGCCCATTTGCCCGCTGCCCGAGGATCATCATTCCGTGTTTTCGGTGATCGAGCGTCCGACGGGCGGCTCATAAAATCCCTCCCAATGAGTGGGTGAGAGGACGAACGCTGCACTCGCTCTCTAGTTTGTATTGCAAACTAGTTTGCAAGTCAAGCACCGGCTGGCACATTTCGGGACTTTCTGGGAAAATGGCCGGCCGGGGGGCATTGCGGCCGCGGCCCGTGCCGGGCGGCGCGAAAATCGCCGTGATCTGCGATGCTTTCTTTCGGCTATTCGGATTTTGTCGTTGAGCAGGCGTCGTATTGCACCGCTTCCCCTTCCCCAGGAACCCCGCCATGACCTTCCTCACTCCGCTCCTCATGTTCTCCGCCTCGATCTGTCTTGCCGTGCCGGTCAATTACGATGAAGCGAAGGTGGGCACGTATACGCTGCCGGAGCTGCTCAAACAGAACGACGGCCAGCCGGTTACCACGCCGCAACAATGGACCGCGCGGCGCCGCGGCGAGATCCTCGCGCTGGTGATGGACGAGCAGTACGGCTGTGGGCCGAAGAAGCTCGACGACCTGAAGTTCACAGTTACGAGCGTCAACCGTGCGGCGTTGGGCTCGCAGGCGACCCGCAAGATCGTGCACATCTCCTTGGAGAAACACCCGGCCTGGGGCGGCTTCGACTTGATGGTGTACACGCCCAATTCGGGAAAACGGTCGCCGGTGTTTCTCGGACTGAACTTTGGCGGAAACCATGCGGCGAGCACGGAGAAAGACGTGCCCGCGTCGCGGCAGTGGGCCCGGATGCAGCCGACTCGCAACGTCCGTCGCGCAATGGAAATGGAAAATGATGTGGAAGCGTCGCGCGGCAAGGAATCGAGCCGGTGGCCGATCGAGTTGGCGATCTCGCGGGGATACGCCGTGGCCACGGCCTGGTACTGCGAGATCGAGCCCGACCGGTTGGGCGGCTGGAAGGATGGTGTGCGGGCGGCGGTGGCGCACGACGGGGCCGCGCCCGGCTGGGACGCCCAGCGCGACTGGAGCGCGATCGGCGCCTGGGCATGGGGACTGAGCCGGGCCCTGGATTACCTGGAAACCGATGCCGACGTCGACGCCCGGCGGGTCGCGGTGCTGGGCCATTCGCGGCTGGGCAAGACCGCGTTGTGGGCCGGTGCGAGCGATCCGCGTTTCGCGATCGTGATTTCCAACGATTCGGGCGAAGGGGGCGCCGCGCTGGCGCGGCGCGATTTCGGCGAGAGCATCGCCACGATGCAAAAACCGTTCCCCTACTGGTTCTGCGCCAAGCACTGGAGCTGGGTGGGGCGGGTGAACGAGATGCCCATCGACCAGCACTTCGTGGTCGCGCTCTGCGCCCCGCGGCCGGTCTACATCGCCAGCGCCAGCGAGGACCGCTGGGCCGACCCCAAGGGCGAGTTCCTGGCGGGCAAGGCGGCCGAGCCGGTCTATGCGCTGTTCGGCAAGCGGGGGCTGGTGGTCGCCGATTGGCCGAAGGCGGACACGCCGGTGGGCGACACGATCGGCTATCACCTGCGCACCGGCAAGCACGACATTACCGCGTACGATTGGACGCAGTACCTGAACTTCGCCGACCGGCATTACGGCCAGCGGTGAGGGGCCGATGGTCATTCTCCCCGATCAGCATGGCCGCCGGAGGGAATTCGCATGGTCTTGGCGTCCTCTCGGTGGAATTATTTCTCCGAGAGTGTGACGATGCCCCAGAAGCCGAGTTCTGGAATCGTGATGGTCACACCCTCGGCAGTCGCTTGCAGGGCCAGCGGCACCGGAGTGCTGGCACCGGGAGTTTTGCGGTCGAGCGCCGGTGGCGGCGCGTAGAGCGTGGCCTTGGTGAACGAGCGGCCGAAGAGGTCGCGTCGCAACTCGATCTTGACGTTCCGCAGAGAGGTCGTCGCATCGTTGGACTCGACGTAGTTGCGATTGAGCAGGTGTATGATGGCCGGGGCAGCCGGCTCGCCCGGCTTGGCTCGGGCCACCGCTACGATGTTTTCGCTGCCGCTCATCGCGATCGGCGCGGGGAGCAGTCTTCGCAGTGCGGCCTCATCCATCCGCTTGGCGGCGTCCCACTTGACGATCTTTCCCGCCGCCGCCAAGCCATCGACCGCCTGCTTCTGCGGGCCGTCGAGCAGCGTGGGCTCGGCGACCACCAGGGCTCGGTACTTGGCCAAGGTCTCTCGGGTCAGCCGCGCGTCGAGCCACTCGTCGCCAGAGAGCACTATTTCGAAGGGAATATTATGCTTGGCCAGCCAGAGCGCGGCGTCGCGGACGTCATGGGCGCTCTTACGCGCGCCCGCGCTGCTATAAAGCAAGCCGACCGGCGCCACCGACTGGTAATCGTCGAACAATTCACTATTGCGGCGCACGAAGCGGTAGACGTGGGCATAGTCGTCGGGCTGACTTTTGTACCAATGCGTTCCCTTCTCTTTGGTGTAGGCCCATTGATGATGCGGAGCCATCAAGCAATGGCCGAACGCATAGTCCAGGGCGATCCAGGTGCGGACCAGCCCCGGCTTCTTGTGGGCGTCGACGTAGGCCCAGTCCCCGCCAGACCCCGTGCAGGCCTGAAAGCGGCCTACGGAGTCGGCCAGTTTGAAGGACCAGACCGACTGCAAGTCGCGGTTGGCTTTCGGCCCCCAAGCGGAATTCTCCGCTCCGTGATCGACCTCGCCGCAGAAAAAGCCCAGGTAGGGGGCGATGACCAGGCTCTTCGGGTCGGAGGCGCTCGAATTGACCGACAGCAGCAGCGGATGACCGGCAAGCTGCTGGGCATATTTCTTTACCTCGCCGACGAACTCGGCCGCGGCGAAGTACTGAAATCGCAGGAACTCGGGGCCCAGCAGGGCCGGCGAGCTCAGCGCCCGCCGGAAGTCGTCCGTTTTGCTGACTCCCTTGCCTCGGAGAAACTCGCCGTATTCGAAGCCATCGAGCGACGCGATGCCGCACTTCCGCAGCCGCTCGGCCGCGACGTTCTTCTTCAAGTAGGCGGTAAAGGCCTTCATGCAGTGCGGGCAGAAACAGGCCCCATGATACTCGGTGCCGGCCGTGCCGTTATAGTCGTCGATGTGCAGCCCTTCGACGGGTGCGGCCATCGCCATTCGGACTTGCCACTTCAGGTACTCGCGATAGCCGGGGGCGTTGGTGCAAAACCAGTAGGCTGGATGGCCCGCCTTGTGCTTCTGGTCCCACAGCCAGGGGATGGTCATCGGCTGCCGCTCGATAGTCAGTACCAGGCTGTCGCGCCACTGGGGGTCGAAGTCGATCATCCCCGCGAAGGCCGTACGGAAGGCCGCGCCCGACGAGTAGCGGATGCCGAAATCGTGGGCCTCTTGGACCCGCCGCCGGAATTCGTTGATCGACCGGGCGTCGTCGCGGTAGGCGCGGCCGCCCCAGCTCACGACCGTCGCCCCATAGATGTCGTAGAGATCCTTGCTCGCGGCGCCCATGAAGACCACGTCGGAATGCTTGAGCGTGGGCCCGGCCGCTAGGGGCTCGGCGGCCGCTGCCGCTAGCGTGGCCTGCAGAGCCAGAAGAAGGAAAAAAACCTTCGACGCAAGATTCGCTCGGAGCAACGATTCACTCATGGCAAGATTCTCCACGGATGGATTCCTACGACGGTACCGGTGCTGGGACATCGCCCCCGTGTCGCTATCTTAGCATGTCAGCGGCAGCGGTGGCTAGCAGAGCCAGTGGCAGACGAAATCGGCCCCGAATAACATCCCTCGACTTTGACGCTCTGCACCAGTCGCCAGAGTGTCGTCAACAGACTACCAAGAAAAAGACATGGCCCAAAAAGCGACTTGAACAATCCACACTGGGCTGCTATAGTATACGGATGTTCACAATGTCGTTGAGCCGCTCGCGTAACGAGCGTAGCCAGACGTTCGTGGTTGATGAACCCCTGGACGACAATCTGCGGCACCTTGCGCCGCTGTTTCGGTCCAGCCGGATGTGTTGGCGAAGGTCTAACTGGGTGCGGATCGCCGGCGTCCCATTACGTCGGGTCGAAGAACATGGCTGAAGTGATCCTTGTAGAGCGAAAATCCGCGGTGCTCACGCCCTCCAGCCTGGCCTGCCTGGCACACGTTCCCACGGTCAACCTGGCGGCCGGCTGCGCTCACGAGTGCCGCTATTGTTACGCCCGCGGCTACCTGACGCACCCCGGCGAGGGCAGGGTTGCCCTCTACACCAATACGCTTGTCAAGCTGCGGGAGGAACTGCGCCGGAAACGCAAGAAGCCCACCACCGTGTACTTCAGCCCATCGAGCGATCCTTTCCAGCCGGTTCCCGAGGTTCTGAACATGACTTATGACGTGTTCAAGTTTCTCTTGGAATCGGAGATTGGTGTGGCCTTCGTCACCAAGGGGCGGATTCCCGAGCGGCACTGCAACCTGCTGGCTGCCCATGCGCCGCTAGTCCAAGGGCGGATCGGGCTGATTACTCTTGATCCAGCCACCGCCGCCGCGTTTGAACCCGGCGCCGCGAGGCCGAAGGTGCGGCTCGCCCAAGCGGCCGACCTCATCGGCGCACATGTGCCCATCGAGGCGAGGCTCGACCCGATTCTGCCCGGTGTGACCGACGGTGCGGACTGCCTGGAACCGCTCTGTGAGGCCCTGGCCCGTATCGGCGTACGCACGATTGCCGCCAGCGTCCTCTTTCTCCGACCAGCGGTGATCGGGTCGCTGCGGCGTCACATCAAGGACAAGCTGATGCTCGATAAGCTATTGGCCCGCTTCGCCAGCAGCGAGCCTCTGGCAATCCATGCGGGCAACAGCCGGGTCCGGGCACTTCCAACAGCAGCGCGTCTTGAGATCATCGACCGCCTGAAATCGATCGCAAAGCGTTACGGCCTGGAGGTCCTCGTCTGTGCCTGCAAGAACCCAGACATCTCCCGTGGCTCTTGCCACATTTCCGGTCGCTGGCCGCCTGTGACCCGCGGCGGCAGCCAATTGGGACTGTTCCCATCGTAACAGCCGTGCAGAAAGGTCGTGGGCGTTGATCGTCTGCAAAGATATAACCATCGCTTGGTGCGCAATGCCTTGAGGGAAACGCGACTTCTGACGGTTCTCGACGTGATCGCGGGCCGCCGAATTCGCATCACTAGCGTGACGTGGGACGAGTATTGGGGACAATGCGGTTTCTTGGCAAGAGAAATCGCAGAACTGAAAGCAGCCTGGACGGCCTTGATCGACGGGAGTTTTGCCAGCAGGCTGCGGCATGACTCTGTCCGAGCCTATTTCCGGTTGCTCAGGGCGTGTCTGGATCGCCATGCTTGCGGCGAGAACGTGCTCTCCGTGCTGAGAAAGGCCGTCGGCTTTGAGACAATTCGCGTGTCGGGGGACGGCGGCGGTTCGGCGGCGGCTATAGTCAGCGCGAGGCACCCGGTATATCTGCTCGGCAAACTGGCAAACCCCCACGCGCCAGAGAACCCCAAGTACCTGCCGCTGGTCTGCCCATGCGGAACTTCGCCTGAAGCGAACTCCCTTTACTGGCACTACAGGCGCATTCCGCTGGTGCGGAGCGATGGCATCCAGCTATTTGTCTATCCGCCGGCACAGGCCTGCAATCGCCCGTTAAGTCATGCGCTGATCGGTCAACTATTCGCGTGCCTCGCGTCAAGAAGCGATCCGTGGATTCGGGAGCGGAGTCAATCACTCTTTGACGGCGTGTTTGCCGCGCTGGTAGCTGGCACTGGCTTACAACGGCTTCACTTGTTGGACATGGCGTGCGGTTCGGCCAAGATAACAATGACGTTATGCCGAAAAGCATTTGCCGCACACCAGAAGTCATTCGACTTGACCTTGGTTGACGTAGTTCGGGGTAGCAGAGCGATCGCCAATACTTTCTATCGAAATCCCAGGGTATTTGGCAACGTGGTGTTCCGCCGGGAAAGCTTGTTCGAGTGGGTGGACAAGAATTCCGACAAACCGGAGATGCGTTTCGATGTTGCGCTGCTGCTGCGGGCATGTAACCTTTTCAGTCGCTTTTCAATCGAAGAAATGTCTTGCCGCGAGGCGAACTCGCTGATCGGCCGGGACCCCGCGGGAGATCCTCTCGATTCACAGACGCTACGTCCGGCGGAGCTGATTGAGAACAACAAGCTTGCCAAAATACAGCATGGTATCGGCCCGCTCATCTTCAAGAATGGCTGGGTCTTTCGACAGTTCTCTTCATCGGACTACTTCAAGGCAATTCAAGTGGTCATGGGCGGCAGATTGTCTGGCGATGAGAACACCCTCTTCGCACCACTACGCGCGTTCGATGATGATGTCCTCGTCCTGCCGAGCGGCCGGTCTCTGATCGCTCGGCTGCTGACAATGGCGAACCAGCTTGTAATCGAGGATGCGGACTTGTTACCGTGCCATCTCGAACGTCACTTCAGGCGATTCGCTTTGGGCAATCTGTCTGTCACAGATCTGACCGACCAAGCAAGAAGGCGCGGGGCCGCTGTCTACCTTATCGAGAGAAAGCAGCACGACGACAGCCCCGAGTCTCTTGTGGCACTATCAGGGTTGATGCCGCATCCGCGCCAATTGACAACTTCCAACGCCTGGACCGATACTGGAAGGAAAGAGTGCGGTATCAACCGTTGGCCATTGTCGTCACACGCATTACAGTGTGACAAAGGAGGTATCGTGGCTCGAATGTCAGTATAGTCGCGCCGAATACCCTGTCACAAATGGTTTCCTTTGCGATTGGACGAGTAGTTGTTGACGCCGCCTCGTCGGTGCGGCAAGATGGAGGACCGAAGTGAACCATACAGCGATTTTCTAGCCAAGGAGAGATCCGATGCTGCCCGACATTCGACGCCTCTGCCTGATCGCCGCCTTCTTCGCAATCGCTATGGCGCTCCCCCTTGGCGGCAGCCGCTCCGGAGCGGAGCAACCAGCGGACCTGATCCACCAGCCCTACCAGCTCAACACCGGGTTGGTGTCGCGGTCGATCTCTTTCGAGAACCCAACCGGGGCGCCCGGCGAAGGCGGAAAAGCGGCCAGCCCGCTGGGTGTTGGCCGCAAAGGCCAGCCCGCTAAACAAATCAAGCCGGGTGAGACCGTGCAACTTTGCGACATCGAGGGGCCGGGCACGATCCGCCACATTTGGCTGACCACGAACCATTATCCGGCCGCCCTGCGGGGATTGGTGCTCCGCGCATGGTGGGAAGGCCAGAAACACCCGAGCATCGAGTGCCCCGTGGGCGACTTCTTCGGGATGGCCCACGGCCGGGTCATGCCGTATTGCTCCGCCGTGCATTCGGTCGGGTCGAGCGCCGGGATGAACCTGTGGCTGCCCATGCCCTTTTCCAAGCGGGTCAAGTTCGAGTTTACCAATGAAACCGACAAGGCGGTGCCGCTCTTCTACCAAATCACCTACACGCTGGGCGACAAGCACGCGGCGGACGTGGGCCGATTGCACACGCTGTTCCGCCGCGAGAACCCCACGACGCTGAAGCAGGATTTCGAGCTTCTCCCTTTGCGCAAGCAGAAGGGCCGCTATGTCGGCGCGGTGATTGGGATCCGCAATCTTCACCCGGATCAGTGGTGGGGAGAAGGGGAAATCAAGGTGTATATGGACGGCGACAAGGACTTTCCCACCATCTGCGGCACCGGCAGCGAAGATTACGTGGGTTTGTCGTGGGGAGTGCAGCAGACGCCGTTTTTGTACAACGGATGCAGTCTGAACGCGAAGAACTTCGTCTCGATGTACCGCTGGCATCTGGTGGAGCCGATTGCCTGGCAGCGGGAGTGCCGCATCACGATCCAGCAGATCGCCTATAAGAAAGGACTGGCGGAGACGCAGGACGACTGGTCGTGCGCGACGTTCTGGTACGAACCGGTGCCCAGCGCGGCGCTGCCGCCAATGCCCGGCGTGAAGGCCCGCACCGCCGACATTTGGAGCGATACAACGCCGAAGAAGTGAGTATTTTAGCGGACGGGATTCCGATTGAGACGCTTTACGAGCGTCACTTCGTTCCCCAGGGAATTGTGGCTCACGCAATCCACGAAGGTGCGGATGAGAAGCAGGCCACGGCCGCTGATCCTTTCCAGATTGGTCGGATCGGTGGGGTCGGGCAGCGCGTCGGGGTCGAAGCCCGACCCGTCGTCGCGGATCACGAACACCGCCTCGCTGCGAGAGAGTTTCACGCTCACGAAGATGTGACGGTCGCAATAGGGCGATTGCTGCAATCGCTGTTCGATCAGCGCGTTGTAGGCCGTGTCGTCCGGATCGTGCAGCGCCGAACTCACTTGCAGATTTCCGTGGTAGAGGGCGTTGTCCAGAGCTTCCGCCACGGCCATGCCCACCCGGCTCCGTTCGGTCGCGTTGTCCATCCCCGCATGGGCAAGGCTCTCTTGCAAGTACACCACCAGCGGCCGAAACAACGCGGCATCGTTGTTGAGCACGAAGGCGTATTCGCCGCAGGCGAGGCAGCCCGACGGGTGGGCGAAAGCCCGTTGCGGCACCGAGCCCTCGAGCGCCGTTGGCACCGTTTGCAAAAACTGGCCCGGCAACCGCGGTTGGGGGACGTAGCTGGCCGCGCCCGCTGGCAGCGATTCGAGGGCGTTTTCTTCGCTTCCTTGGAACGTCATGATGATGACCGGGACCGAGGGGATTTTGATATCACGCTATCTTCAACGATGTTCCTGACAGGAGCCTCGTGTGTCTTTCCGCTAGATGACCATACCGGTCGAACCGTCGCGCAGGGTGGCTTTTTCCGCTTCCCCCTTCGGAATAGGTGTTTCGCAGTTTCCATGCCGATCTCTGACGACAATCCCGATAATGGCATAACCGTGCCATAACGATGTGCAGACACGGGAGTTATGATAACCCCGTTCTTCACGTTCGGCGGTTGGACCGACCATGTCCAAGCCGGTCGTACATGTATCGTTTCGCTACGAATGATTGCTATTCTGGAGCAGGTCTCGGAAGCCAGGCACCACAATCACGCGGCAACGGTGGCAATCCATGAAGTACTAATGCCAAAAACGCACCGCCGCAGAAATCGCCCGCGACACGCCGGGGCAGTTCCGACGATGAGTTGCACCGGCCGCCATTGGTTCGGGATCGCCGACCGTAGGCGGGACCGATCACTTGCCTTCCGGAAGGGGCGCAATTCGCGTGGTGGCTGTGAGCGGCTGCGGGTTATTCAGCCCGCCGCCGGTGACCACGATGCGTCGGGAAAGGATCGCCGCGGCCGGAGCGAGCAGCTTTTCGGGCATGGCGCCAACGACCTGCCAAGTATTCGCTTTGGGATCGTACTGCAGCAAGTCGTTCGCCGGCCGGATCAAAGCAGTGGCAGGATTTTACGTCATTCTGCTTACGGCCGTATAACGGCGCCAGCCTATGGAGCTTGCCAATGCCGGCAGCACACAACCCTCGCTCAACAACGAGGCCGACGCCATGGACCGCCGCAGTCCGTCAACTGGAAGGTCATGGGCCGATTTGTTAACCTGAAGAGACTACCGCTCCTCGGCACGTGCCCAAGTGCAGTCGAAGATCAGGAATACCGGTTATTGTGGAGAATCATTCATGGTGAATTGTCGTTCAGTCTTTGGCGTCCTTGCAATGCTGACGCTGTGCAGTCTGTTCGCCGCAGAGGCCATCGGCCAAGACCCGGGCGACTCGAAAGTTTCCGGCAAGAAGCACGGCGACGCCAATGTCCGCAACTTCGGCGCGAAGGGTGACGGCAAGGCCGACGACACGGCAGCCATCGAGGCCGCATGGCGCACCGTGTGCAACGTGCGGAAACCCGAGTACCACGGCAAGTGGCCGTCACCGCGCTGGTATGTGGCCGTGAACGAACCGGCGCTCTACTTCCCGCCGGGTGTGTACGTTTACAAGGGCACCGGGCTGGTATGCCCCGAGGCGCAGGTGTGGCACATCAAGGGCGACGGGCCGAACCGGGCGCGGATCGAGCTATCCGACGAAGTGTACTTCCTCACCTGTGGCCGCGTCGAGTCCACTATCTTCGAGGGCCTCTCGTTCGTGGGCGGGAAGGGCGCTTTTCGCAGCACCTGGACGAAGAACATGGTCGGCGGACGGCACATCTTCCGCGACTGCTACTTCGTCGACTACTCGGAGTGCGCCATCGGCAACAACGCCGACGATTCGCCGTACCTCTCCGTCGAAGACTGCATCTTCTATGGGCGGGCGAAGTCGCCCGCCATCGGCATCGCCTGGGGCGGGTACTTCGACGACAGCCAGATCACCCGCTGCGCCTTCGAGCAGAACAAGTACCACATCAAGCTGGGCGACCGCCCGGGCGGGAACATGCAGATCGGCCCGCGCGACAGCTTCATCTCCCACGGCGGTACGAAGAAGGAAGCGGATATCTGGATCGTTCCCAACAGCGATCCGAATAGCAGGGGGGTGAACAGCGGACAGGGCACCATCATCGGCGACAACAAATTCGGCAACGAGCACCGCGACACCGACAAGCCGCGCATCCTCATCGCGCTCGAAGACAAGGCGAGCGGCAGCGACCGGCTCTCGCGCCAACACAGCACCACGGTTGCCCCCGGGCAGGGGCACTATGTCACCGGCGTGAAGCTGCGCGACAATCTGCTGGCGGGCGCCGACGGCGAAAAGCGCGGCATCGTGTACTCGTACATCGCCCAGGCTGGGATCATCTTCGACCACAACTACCACTACGGCGCGCCTTACCCGTACCTGATCGAATTCGCCCCCGGCATCAAGCGGCTGCCGGATCACACCTCCGGCAACACGAGCTACGTCTACCCGCAGGAACGCGATAACAAGCAGTGGGGCCATGCCGCACCGGCGGTTTCGAACCTCCCCGGCTACGCAATCCCGTTCGACCCCGACCTGTTCCTGGCCGGCAGCCCCGAAGTGCCGGCGGTGTGGCAGCGCGGCGACGACCCCGGCTACCAACCCATCGCCTCACTCACTGGGAAAGACATGTTGGTCAGCGGGGCGGGGCAGCTCAAGGCGGTGGCCGATGCGCACGGCGGCGAGACCGCAGCGGAGTTCACGGCCTCGGCAAAAAACGCCGGGCTCGCGGTGCGCCTGGACGACACGAAGCAGCTTCAGGAGGGGCGGGTGGGGTTCATCGAGGTCGAGTTGAAGCGGGCCGACGCCGCGCCGCTGGACACCGTGTACCTGTGGCTGGTGCATAACTACGGGCGGTCCAGCGAGCGGGTCTCGGCGCGGACCGTGCGTTTGCAGGCCAACTGGCAGCGCATCACCCTCCCCTTCGTGGTCCGCAACCTTGATGGGGGAATGTTCCACCTCGTTCTGCTCGCCGACCAGTTCCCAAACGGCACACCGGGACGCTTCGTCTGCGGGAACTTCCGCGTGTATCACGCCACCGCGCCGCATTCGGGGCTGCGCGAGGGCCTGCGGAGCATCGGCGACCAAGACGCCACGATTATGCTCGGCCGCGATCCCGAGCAGATCCATTGCGCTGCCGCGCTGACCGCCGATCGCACTCTCACCTTTGCCACACCGCACGCTTCGATCAAGCCCCTGCCCGGATCACGGTATCGCATCTCGCGTTCCGGCACCGGCCCCGGCATCCTGAAGATCGCGGGCATCGCAACCCTGGCTGCGGGCGAGTGGTGTGAGGTGACGCACGATGGTACAGCCTACCGACTGACGGCAAAGGGAAGCCTGAAGTGACGGGCCAGCAGACTGTAGCTGCCGGGCGCCTTGTTGAGCGCGCGACCGTAGACCGTCGCCATGCCCACGTTGGCCTGCATGCCATGGCCGGGAGTCGGGCGAGACGAACTCGGGGTGCGGGACGCCGTGGGTGTACTGCCAGCGGGTGGCGTACAGATCAGAGGATCGTCGTCGGCTATGATAATCGAAATTGCGTGGTCATCGTTGGCTGTCTGCTTCAGGCGCCGTTGCAGGCAGCGGCCGACCATAGAGAAAGCCTTGGCCGAGTTCAAATCCCATCTCCAGGCACGTCTGGCTTTCGGCCTCAGTTTCCACCCCTTCGGCAAGCGAAACGATGCCCACGTTGTGAACCATCTGCACCAAGGACGCCAGTAGTTGCTGTCGCTGCGGCGAGGCGGCGTCAATCCCACGGATGAGCGACATGTCGAACTTAACGCAATCGGGTCGATACTCCGTCAACTCGTTCAGACGCGATTGGCCCGCACCGAAGTCGTCGTAGGCCAAGCCCATGTTCAGATTCGTCAGCGCGGTACGGATCTCGGTCATATAGGCAGGATCGGTGATAGCCGCCTCGTGGATTTCCAAGGTCATTCTCTGATCGGGGGCGTGCTTGCGGAGTGCCTGGAGCGAGGGGATCAGTTCCCGCTTCGCTAACTCGCATGGATGCGTGTTGAGGAACAAGTGGGGAATGGGCTGTAATACCCGGCTCGCCTGTACCCCTTCCCAGCGGAGCATTACGGTCAGTTCCGCCTCTAGACCCAGTTGCTCCGCCACATGGAACATCTCCTTGGGTGTCTTTAGTCCAAACAGGCGGCTGCGCGCCAACACCTCGTAACAGAGAACTTCCCTCGTCAGCATCGACACGATGGGCTGGAAGAAGGGGGTGACGGCGCGCTCAGCCATGAGTTTGTCGAACTGGACCATCGCCATGGCCCCATCACAGACGTTCGTACAAACGGTCTCTGTATTATGTACGCCGGCTTGCAGACAAACTCGAAAGGCGCACTCGGCAAACTGTACGAGGTCATTTTCACCCAGCGTGACCGATCCGTTAATTCGCCGCCCGTTTACGTACGTGCCATTGGTGCTCCCCAAGTCACGCAGTACGAGCGTCCCGCCAGATTCGGTAATCTCGGCATGAACACTGGAAACGGTCTTACAGGGAAGCGACAGTGGGAGATCCTCGCGGCGGCCGATCACAAATGGCACCTTATAGACCGGCAAGTGCCGGACCGTTTCCTTGGTGTCCATGGGGCCCATCAGGAACCATAGCGCATTTGCCGACGCTACGGATGCACCTGTAACCGTCATCGTTTCTCCAATGCCGACTTTGTCGCCGACGGTATCCGCTCGACAGTGCGATCGAAGCAGCCTTTTACGACCGATCGGCGGTTGTCGTTCGTCGCGTTCTGGAGGACTCGCATGCTCTTATCCACCCTTTCGCGAGCAATCCATGCATGATGCCGCGACGCGACAAGTAAAGGCATTTCCATATCTTGTATCGGAAGCTGACAAACCGGCGCGGCAAGGAAAACTCTCGCTGCTAGGGTTTTCCACTAGGCCATGTGGGTGGGTTTCTGGAACGCGAAGCATGGGATCGCCTCTTGGAATAGCCACAAGTGTCGCCCCAGCGGGGCTACCTGTGATCGGGTGGCCCGGTTCCAGGGGCTCGCGTCCCTGGCTATCGACTGGCGCCGCTTCGCGGTAACAGTTGCGCCGGGTTGTTCCTTGAATCGCAAAAATTCATTTCCTGCAGCGCGATCGAGATAGCGGCCTATTCACCTCGCCAAAAGGTCGGAAAGGTGTACAATGACGGAGTCCGTCGCGGGAAACTTGCCGGCCGGTCGGTGATCGCACGACGCCGCTCCGTCGCGCCCAGAAAGCCTTTCATGAACGTCTCGAATCCGACCGACCGCATTGGCGATCCCGCCGATGAATTCGATCCGCGTGCTGCGACCCCGGCCCGTGCCCCCGCGGCACGCCGTGCCAACGCCCCGGGTGCGGGTCCCAGGACGATGTCGCGTCCACCGGCGTCGGAGCCAGTGCGGATCTATTGGAATTATGCGATCAGCGTGACGCTCGTGCATGGGCTGGCCCTGCTGGTGCTGCTGCCTTATTGTTTCAGTTGGAGCGGAGTCGTGCTGTGCGTGCTGGGCTTGTACGTGTTCGGCACGCTGGGAATTAACCTGGGCTATCACCGCTTGCTGACCCATGGCGGGCTAAAGGTGCCCGCCGGGCTGGAGTACGCGTTGGCGGTGCTGGGGATGTGCTGCTTGGAAGATTCGCCGGCGCGTTGGGTGGCGATGCACCGCATGCATCACCGTGATTCCGACGAGGTCAACGACCCACACAGCCCGCTGGCCGGTTTCCTGTGGGGGCACATGGGGTGGTTGTTCGTGAAGAGCCGCGACCACGACGCCGTGCGGCACTTTGAGCGTTACGCCCGCGACCTGCTCCGCAACCCGTTCTATCTCCGTCTGGAGCGGCGATTGAACTGGCTGTGGGTGTATGCGGCCCACGCGGCGGTGTTCTTCGTGGCGGGCCTGGCCTGGGGGCTGGCGGCGACGGGCGACCCGCGGCGAGGCTTGCAATGCGGCGTGAGCCTGCTGGTCTGGGGCGTGGTGTTCCGCACGGTGCTGGTGTGGCACATCACCTGGAGCGTCAATTCGCTGAGTCACCTCTGGGGCTACCAGAGCTACGGCACGGGCGACCAGAGCCGCAACAACTGGTTCGTGGCCCTGGTCAGCAACGGCGAAGGCTGGCATAACAACCACCACTACCACCCGCGTTCGGCCGCCCACGGCCACCGCTGGTGGGAGCTGGACGTGACCTGGATGACGATCTTGTTTCTGGAGCAAGTGGGCCTGGCCAAAGACGTAGTTCGGCCGCGGCGGCTCCAGCACAACCGGTTGCTGTCGCGAGCGGGGCGGGAACCGTGGTAAGCGTGAAGAATTGCTGATTGCTGATTGGAAGACGGAGGGTTCCTGATCTCAGATCTCAGATCTCAGATCTCAAATCTCAAATCGGCAATCAGCAATCAGTCAGCAATCAGCGATCGGCAATTCCAATACCGCGGAGTCTCCCCTTGCGATATCTCCTGCCCTTCCTGCTCTCTGCCCTTTCCCTTCCCGCTGCCGCGGAGGAGATCCGGCATCGGTTTCTGGCGAAGGATGAATCGCGGGCGCAGGTGCATTATGTCGATCAAGTGGAGCCGGCGAAGGATTGGACGATCAAGCTGCCGGCCAAGGGACGCGACTTGCAGTTGATCGGCCGGGGGCGGCTGCTGGTGAGCATGCCGGACGGGTATCGCGAGTATCAACTGGCGGACCAGAAGCTGGTTCGCGAGCTGCACGGTTTCCGGGGTACGGAATCGGCGCGGCGGCTGCCCGACGGGCGGACGATCCTCGCACGGAATATCGACCACGGCGTGACGCTGCAGGAACTCTCGCCCGACAACCAACCGCTGCGCAAGGCCGTTTTCCCCGGCTTCGCCACGCGCGTGGTGCGGGTCACGCCGCAAGATACGATCTTCTTCGGCAGCGGGCCGAATCTGCTGGAAGTGAATCTCCAGGGCGAAACGCTTCATAACTTCACGCTGCCCAGCGGGTCGTGGGTGTACATGGCGTTACGGCGTCCCGATGGCCATCTGCTGGTGGCTGGCGGCTACAATCCGTCGCTCTTCGAACTCGACGTCGAAGGCCGCGTCGTTCGCACGTTGGGTGGCAAGCAGTCGCCCGACGCCGCGAAACTCGGCTTCCACTTCTTCGGCTGTCTACAGGTGTTGCGCAACGGCCATACCATCGTCGCCAACTGGACCGGCCACGGCGCGAACGACAGCACCAAGGGCGCCCAGGTGCTGGAACTCGACGCCGACGGGAAAGTCGTCTGGTCCTGGCACGATGCCCAGCGCGCCGGCAGCATCCACGGCGTGATCGTGCTCGACGACCTCGACCCGACGCTGCTCAACGACGATCGCTCGTCGGTGCTGGGCCCGGTGCGTTAAATAGTACGCGGTTGCAGCTTGAGGCCTATCGCGGGCAAGTCTCGCTACGGCCCACGGAGGCGACCGAGGGTTGGCCGTGGATCGACCTCGTACAAGCGTAGGCCCTCACGGCTTCACCGCGAGCAGTTGGCGCATTGCGCCCATGAGCACCAGTTCGACCTCGGGGGCGACGTTGCTGGCGCCGCGGCTGGTTTCGTAGCCACCTTCGGCATAGGCCGAGGCGAGGCCAATATAACCGGGACCATACTCGCCGTAGGCGGCCGTCATGACGTGGAGGTCGGGGCGCATGGCCTTGGCTGCGAGTTGGTATTCCACGAAGAGCTCGCCCGGCAGGTGCAAGACCCGAGCGTCGCCCACGCGCAGGCATGTGATCGGGATCTTGTGGCCGGACTGACAGCGTTTGAGCCAGGCCAACTGGTCGGCTTCGTCGATATAACCCTTGTCCCGTTTGGTCCTCAGGGCGTTGACCAACTCGGCTTCGTCGAGATGCCGTGCCAGCGGGAGTGCCACCGGCACGCACTGCCAGCCGATGTCCTGGGGGGTTACAGGCATTTTCTGCGTGGACTCGAAAGCCCGCTTCATGCCATCGGCAAGGCGCTGGGCCAGAAGGATGCGGTTCTCCTTGCCGCCGTCGTTGTACTTGCCGGCGCCGATGTTTCCCCCGGCGCCGTTGAAATGCACATGCAGTGCTTCGGGCACGCACTGCCCGCGAGTGAATCGGGCGATGCCGGGAAAGTCGGGGCTGGGCACACCGGTGCGATAGTAGCTTTGCGGGTGGCAAGCGTAGTAACTCAGAACGGCCAGCGGCGTCTTGTCGTTCCAGAAGCTCAGCGTCGACACCTGCGGGTCGATCACGCCTTCCGGCTCGGCCCGCAGAGCCGGATCCTTGCAGGTGGTGTAGCGGACGGCGCGAACCCGGCCGTCGGGTCCCTTGATGCGGCGGTTGGAGGCCACCTCGCGCACCTCGGCCACGCCCCAGCCATAATGTGTGACCGGTTGGGCCTGGGGCAGAGCCTCGCGCAAAGCGATGGCCGCGCGCCGGATGACCTGCCGGTGAAAGGTCCCCTCGAAGCGGCCATAATCCTTCAGCCCTAGCTGGCGAATCAGTCGCTCGGCCGTGAAATCGCAGCCGGGAGCGTCGTGCTGGTGCACGGTGTGTACGGCCACGCGATCCGGCGTGGTGCCGGCAGCCTCGGCCAGCGCGGCCCGGAAGACATCCTGGCCTTCGTTGGCAATGCCGATCCAGTCGACCGCACAGAGCACGATGGGTTGTTCCGCCCCCAAGAGCACGATGCCTCGGCAGCGCAGCGTCATCTCACCGAGCCGTTTGCACGGGTCATAGGCCATCGCTGATCCCACTGGCGGCGTGGCGTCCACGTCGAAGGTGGCCAGCCGGAGCCCTACACGTGAGGTCTCCGCATGGCCCTTTGTCCTCGCATCAGCATTGACCGCGACGGCCTTGGCGGCACCCAGCGGTCTGGGCGCCTCGGCCTGGGCAATCACCACCACGCCCAGGAGCACGACCACACCCACGACAAGTCGTCCCGCAGAACTCTTCATGGTATTCCTCCCTCGCTGCCGACCGCGACATTGTTTCCCGGAGACGCCGGATCAGATTCAAGGTAGCCCCCCGCGGCCGACAACGCAAGCGGTGCCGCCGGCCGTTGGTGTTTCAGGCGGATACCGGCCCGGGCCACCGCGAGCACGGCGGGCACCGCGGTCCATTTTGGTCGTGGTCACCACCAGCATATCGTTCTGGATGGCTGCCATCAGCGATACTTCCAACACCGTTGCAGCGGAGAGCCGCCTCAGCGGCGGATGGGTAGGAGGATGGCAGGCCACCATACCATTAGAATACCCCTGCACAAAATCGTCCCACGCGTCCGACATGATGGCTCAGCCGGACGCGTCGGACGCGAGATTGCGGAGGTATTCTTCTCGAAATCGTGGATCTGAGTAACCGGCGATCTTTGTGCGGCTCGTGGGAAGGCCCGCAGCCGGCCAATCCACTATGGGCCGGCGTTACCCTCTGCCTCGCCCACGAATTCGGCATGCGGCTCGGATTCCCAACGGATGATTTTCAGATTCTCGACGAAGAGCACGTAAACCACCGGCACAATCCCCAGCGTCACCAGCGTGGCCAGCAGCAGTCCCGCGATTTGCACGTAACACATTGGTTCCCAAAGCGGACCACCTTCGATGGCCAGGGGAATCAGGCCACCGACCGTGGCCAGCACGGTGACCAGCACGGGTCGCAATCGCACCAACCCGGAATCGATGACCGCCTGCCGCAGCGGCTCACCGTGCTGGCGGGCCTCTTCAATGTAATCGAAGAGGACAATCACGTGGCTGACGATCACGCCCGCCAGCGAAGCGACGCCGAGGAAGGCCATGAATCCGAACGGCGTGCCGAAGGGGAACAGGCCCATCATTCCGCCGACCATGCCGAAGGGCACGCCGGCGAAGACTACCAACGGCTTGGTAACGCTGTTGAATTGCAACACCAGCGCCAGATAAATCGCGGCCAGCGAGGCCAGCAGGGCCAGGGCGACGGAGTCGAATCCCTTGGTCTGCTCTTCGTATTCGCCGCCGAACTGGAAACGGCAGCCCGGCGGCCATCGCCGGGCGATGCGGACCAATTGCGGCTGGACGCGGCCGACCACGTCGCTGGCCAGCACGCTCGACGCCGTATCGCATTTCACCGTGATGCAGCGCTGATGATCGCGCCGCCAGATTTTGGGCGACACCAACCGCATCGATAGTTCGACGATCTGGCTGATCGGCACGCGGAGGTTGGTGACCGAACTGACGACGTCGAGTTCGTTGATTTCCTCGATCCTGGCGCGCTCGTCGCTGCGGAGCCGGGCCGTGATCGGTATCAGGTGGTCTTGTTCGCGGAGCGCGGTGGGCGAGATTCCCGACAGCGCGGTTTGCAAGAGCATGGCCACATCCTCATGGGTGATGCCTGCCATGTTGGCTTTCTCGGTCTTGACGGTTACGGGAATCTGGAAGATCTCGGAGTCCCAATCGTCGTGGATGTTGTCGGTGCCGGGTATTTCGCGGAGGGCCCGTTTGGTCTCGGCAGCCATATGGCGGAGAGTCTCGACGTCGTCGCCGAAGAGGCGGATCTGCACCGGCACGCCCACCGGCGGCCCGGTCTCGAGCTGTTCGATCGTCACTCGGGCGGCGGCTATCCTCGGCGGCAAGCGGCGCTTCAACCGGGCGACCAGTGCCGACGTCTGGCGGGGATGGAGCGTATGCACCAGGATTTGGGCGTAGTTGTCGGCGCGCTGCTCGGGTACGATCGAAAGCCAGAACCGCGGTCCGCCCTGGCCGACGAAGGTCGTGTAGGCACGGATTTGATCGCCCTCCAAGGCTTCGATCTCGCGAATGACTTTGAGGGTTTCTTCCCGAGTCTGGCGGATAGGCGAGCCTTCAGCCAGGAAGACGTTGACGCTAAACACACCGTGCAGGTCTTTGGGAAAGAAGGCCGTGCCCAACAGCGGCAACGAGGCCGTGCCGCCGCAGAGTGCCAGTACGCAAACGGTCAGCGTAATCGCCTTGTGGCCCATGCACCATGCGGAAAAGCCGCGATAAACCCGAGCGAGGCCCGCACTCCAACTGCCGCCGCCGGCGTCCGCCTCGAGTCCTTTCTGGCCGCGGAGGATGTAGTAGCCCAGCAGCGGCGTAAAAGTCATCGACACGATGCGGCTGCTGACCAACGACGCCGTAACGACCACGGGCAGGGAATAGATGAAATCGCCCGTTTTTCCCCGCACCAGCAGCAAGGGGAGGAAAGCCACGCAGTTGGTCACCGTGGCATAGAGGATGGCCCTGGCGAGCTTTTGCGGCCCCAGCCAGGCGGCCACGTCGCGCGAGGCGCCGTGGGCCAGTTCGCGATTGATGGCATCGCCCGCCACGACCGGATCATCGACCAAGAGCCCCAGGGCGATAATCATGGCGGCAATCGACACCTGTTGCAAGTCGATGCCCAGAAGCTGGCAGATGCCGAGCGTCATGGCGACCGTCAGCGGGATGGAAGTGGCCACCAGCAAAGCGCAGCGCCATTCCATGAAGACCATCGCCACCAGGACCACAATTACGATGGCCTCGGTCAGGTTCTGGTCGAACTGCCCGATCTTCTCCTCGACCTCCTTGGGCTCGTTGTGGATCCGCTCGATTTGCAAGTCGCTGGGCAACAGATCCTTGATCGCATCGAGCGCAGCCTGGACGTCGCGGGCGAACGTTTCGATTTGCGTGCCCTTGACCTGCCGCACGGAAAGCGTGACTGCCCGCGTGGTCTGCAATTTCGCGTTTTTCGGCAGCGTTCGCTCCTGGTCGCCGTCGCCGAGAAGGCCGAAGGCGGATTCGCCGGGCAGTTTGCGTTCGGGCGGATGATCGCCGTCGATCTTGACCGAGCGGTAGTTCATCACGCCCGGCGGATCTTCGTAACCGCGGACGACGTCGAACAGGTCGCGAAGGCAGGTGGGATGTCCGCCCTGGGCGTCGATGACCACTTCGCCCAGCTCCTGTTCACTCTTGAATTCGCCGCTGGGCTGCAAAATCAGGGTTTGCTCGGGGGTTTCCAGTCGGCCGCCGGGAAGGTTGATGTTACGGCGTTGCAACCGGGCCGCGACGGTCTGCGGTGAAAGGTCCAGGCCGCTGAACCGCCGGCTGCTGTAGTACAGATAGATGGTCTCGTCCTGAGTGCCGACCTCGTCGATCTTGCCGATCGTGGGGTACTGCTTCAGGCGGTCGCGGATCGCGTCGGCAAAGCGGCGCAATTCGCGGTAACTATAACGGTCGGGCCGGCCCAGCAGATCGTGGTGATTCAGCGCGAGTTTCGCTTCCAGCGTACCCAAGTCGCGGACGATCGTTCCCCGCCACATGTCCGGGTGCGACACGCCGGTGCCGACGATATCGCGTTCCCATCGCTGGGCCTCGCGGATCAGCTCCTCGTCGGATTTGCCGGCGACGAGCTGAAAATCGAGGCAGCCCGTGCTGGGCGCTTCGACGACCCAGCCATCCTCGATCAGGCTCCGCTCGGTCAGACGCTGCAGCAGGCTGTTTCCCAGCCAAACCACATAGGAGCGTCCCACAGTGTTGGGATAAACGAGCACGGCCGTGAGGCGATCGCGGCGATACCGCTCGGGGCGGCCGCGGCGGAACTCGGCGACCACCCGGCCAGTGCTCTCGGCCCGCTGGTGGATTTCGAAATCGGAGACCTTCGGGCTGGAAATGGTCAGTATGAGCGCCGCCGTCTCGCCGAAGTCCTTGTTGAGCTGCGGACGAATCGGCAGACCGGCGACCGCGGGCAGGTCGGTCATCGATTCCAGGCGGCCCTGCAGATCCTGCCAGACCTGTTCCGGGTTCTTCACGCGATCGAACAGATCGATGAACACAACCGACAGGTTCTGCCGGCTCAGAGAGCGAACTTTTTCAACGCTTTCGCAGAGGGCAACTTGCCGCTCGACCTTCCGCGTCACTTCGCGTTCGACCTTTTCCGCATCGGCTCCGGGATAGATTGTCACCACCGTGGCAATGCGGATGGGAATGATCGGGTCGTGACGCTGCGGCATGGCCCGATAGGCAAAATAGCCCCAGACGAGCGTGGCCACCAACAAGGTCCACGCCACGGGCCGCTTGTAGACGAAGAATTGCGACGTCGTCATGGCATGCTCACAGACCGATCCGGAACGCCGGTTCCCGGATCTCCAAGACACGGACTTCCTGGCCCTCGGTAAGGCGGAACGCGCCCGCGACCACGATCACCGCGCCCTCGCCCAGCCGGCTGGAACCGCTTTCGCGCAAACGGATGCGGTTGTCGTACACGCCATCCAACTCGACGCGCGTCCGATGAACCACCTTGCGGCCACCTTCATCGACGACCGCAAAAACCGTCGTCTCGTCGGGCGTTTCTCCGCGACCGATGGCGGTCATCGGCAGCAAGACCATTTGTTGCCGGCGGCCGGTAATCAAGGCCACCACCATGCCGGGACGCAAACCGCGAGTCTCGTCGATGGTCACTTCAATCTCGAAGCTCCGCGTGCGCAGGTCGGCGGTGGGCAGGATCTTGGAAACCCGTCCGGTGAAGCGCTGGCCGGGAAATGCGTCGGCCATGACCGTCAGCGTCTGCCCGATGCGAAACTGATTGACCTTGGTATCGGGCACGCCGAAAGCCACGCGCACGTCGGACAGATCCATCACCTGCAAAACCGGTTGTCCGGCCTGAACGCGTTCGCCGCTTTCCACGTACTTTCGCGAAATCGTGGCCTTGGCGATGGGCAGGCCCAGGGCACAACTGCTCACGTCGTCCTGGGCTTGTTGCAGCGCCACGGTGACCGCTGCGATCTCGCGGCATGCGCCGTCCAGTTCGGCCTCGGCCGAATCGCGGCGGGCCAATACGTCTTCGAAAGCCTGCTGGGCCACCGACTGGCGATCCCGCAGATCCTTCATCCGCTCGAAGTTGGCGCGAACGGCGGTCACCGCGGCCTCGGTCGCCCGCTTCCGCGCTTGGGCCTGGGCCAGACGCTCACGAGTCGTCGTCAGGCGCCGTTGGTAATCGGAGTCGTCGAGGCGGGCCAGCGGCCGGGACGCATCGGCCTGCACTTCGTCTCCTTCGTGTACGTCACGCTGCTTGTCGTCCAATCCCGGTACCTGCAACATCGTCGCCACGGTGCCGGGGACTTTGAACGAAAGCTCGATACGCTGCCGCTCGCGCACCGTCGCCGTGAAACGTGTCTCGCTGGAAAGATCCTCGCGTTTCAGCCGGATCACCTGCACGGCGATCGGCAAGGGATCCTCGACCGGACGACGACAACCGACGATCGCGGCGGGCGTCAAAAAACACCAAGCCAGTACCAGCTTCATGCGATCAAGGTTCCTCATGTTGGACTCCTCACCGGGCCACCTCGCGATGAACGCCGGGCGTGGCGGCCGTTGCGGCGTCGGTTTTCAGCATCCCATGCCGCAGTACGGCAGTGACCGTTTCGCAGATTTCGGCAATGGGAATGTTGGCCGCGATCAACGTGGGGTTGTCGATCAGGCCGACCACCGAAGCCCAAAACATGACCCGCACCACTTGAAGGTTGATGCCCTCGCGAAGGGTCTGCTCGCGCGAGGCCGCGGCTACGGCCTGTTCAAAGATCCGGTCCAGAGCCTTTTCCCGCGCCGCGCGAAATTCCTCGTGTACGGCCGGATAGAGGCGGCGAATTTCTTCGAAGCAGGCCAACCAATTGCCTGGCCGCAACCGGCCGAGTTCCTCACCCAAGTGGCTGAGCCGGGCATCGATCTGGGCGGCTGTGTCGTGGGGATGCCCCTCGGCGGCTCGCCGAAAGATACCGCCCACGTGTCGACAAACCGCTTCCACCAGTCCCCGCTTATCGCCGAAATAGCGATAGACCGTGATTCTGGTGATCCCGGCCTCGAAAGCGACATCTGTTAAGCTCGACCGCCGAACCCCCTGCCGGAGGAATACAGCTAAGGCCGAGAGAACGATTCGGTCCGATGTTTCGTCAACGCCCATGTTACAAAAGTAACATATTATGTAGCGTTCGTCAATCTGGCTTAAAGGGTGCCTACCGCGCGCTGGAGCCGCAAGGCCGCCAACACGGCCTGGTAGGAACTGTCAAAGAGATTGGTGTACGCCTGCACCCGCAACGTTTCGGCGTCGAGCACTTCGGTGTTCGTGCCTACCTGATGTTGATAGCGATCGCGGGCAACGCGAAGATTTTCGTCGGCGTGAGCGGTGGCCTGACGCGCGACCTGAACGCGTTGGCGGGCGGTTTCCAATTCCAGCCAGCACTGGCGCACTTCCAAAGCAATCAACGACTCGGCGTCGCGGCGCATTTGAAGCAAGGCCTGGGCCTTCTCGTCCAAAGCGTTGGCGGCATTGCGGGCCCGTCCCATATCAATCGCATTCCATTGCACTCCCAAGAGCACGCCCGCCACGCCGTTCGGATCGACGTAGCGATTATCCTGATACAGGTAACCGCCTTGAAGTTGGACTTGCGGCCCGTTCTTGGCGCGCTCGCTCGCCGCTTGCTGCTGCAAGGCTCTGGCTTGCGAAGTGAGGGCGGTCAACTCCGGCCGTCGCTGCACGGCCAGAGCGGTGAGGCTTGGCAGATCCGTCTCGACGCCATCGTCGTGCAACTCCGCCAGCAATACCGGATTGGTCAGATCGCGTCCCAAGGCCCGGTTATAGGCCGCGCGGGCGATTTCCAGTTTATTGTGGCTGTCGAGCGCCTGCTGCTGGGCGTCGGCCAGGGCGACTTCCGCGGAAAGAAAATCGTTCTTCGAGACGAGGCCCTTTTCGAACAGGCTCGCCGCGTCGCGACGATGGCCGGTCAAACTGGCAACCCTGGCCTCGGCAACTTCGACCAGACGCGCGGCACGCAGGACCGCGACAAACGACTCGGCGACGTTCATCTTCACGTCGAGCATCGTGCGGCACAGATCGGCCTGATTGGCACGGACGGCCGATTGCGTCGCGGCGACACCGTTCGAAATTCGTCCGGATGTGTAGAGCGGCTGCGTGACAACGCCTTGAAAACCGCCGCTATCGCGATTTACGAACGGCTGCTGGGTTACGATTGGCAGCGGCGACAGGTTCACCACCATCGACGGCTGATCGCTGAGGGCGTAGTAGTCGGCTCCGAGCGTGAGCGACGGCATATACTGGGCGCGTGCGGCCGACCAAGAGCTTTCAGCCGAGGAAACACTCCACTTTTCTGCCTCCACGCGATGGTCGTTTGCCAGGGCCACTTGATAGGCCTGGTCCAAGGTTTCACCGGCCGCCGCGCCGCCAACAACCGACCAAGGCTGGATGATCCTCGCCGTTCCAGGCTCTTCAGGAGGCAAGGGAGGCGAGACCTGGGCCAGCGCGCGGGCAGCCGAAAACGCCAGGAAGGGAAAAATCCAGACGCAGCCTGGGCAAGAAAGGGAACGGAATCGCATGACGGTCTTTCTCCCTCATCGACAGGCCCACGAGGTTCCATGCGGTCTCTGTGTGCCGAGAATCGCTACAGCCGGCATACCAGGTGCATTCGGCATATGTTACATGGGATATTGAGCACGCGTGGGGGAGTTGCTGTACGGACTTTCCGGTTGCGCCAGTTGTATGGCCTGGTGAAACTTTGCAGGCGATCGCCACGTAGCTCCGCACTTCATGGAGTTCACGCTTTTCAGCCGGGCGTGTCGTGGAAACACGGCCGCAACGTGCCGGCGGGCTGCCCGATGGCAGTGCAGCCAGCGCCAAGGAAAAAAAGCCTCTTTTGCCGCTCCTTACCACGGGAGGCGGTGGGAGACAAGCTGCCGCTAGTTTAGTGATTCAGGCTGATGGGGATTTCTCGGTGGCATGCCGACCCTCGGCTGCGCCGAGTGACGGCATGCCACCCTCTCTAATTCTAGAATTCCCCGCAATTCTGAATCACTACACTAGCGCCTATCGCATTTGCCGTGCAGCCAGCAAGGGACGACGTGACTTGCTGGAGCTGCCCCCGTGCTGGTATCCTACCAAGATACACGCGCGGCCCGGCCATTGTGTCAGCCGCCTTCGATGACAACAGCGCTATTTCCAGCAAAAGTTGAGCCATGAGACAGCATCCGGTGAGTGGGACGCGTTTAACATTTTCCATCGTGACATGTGGTCTCGCCTTGCTGGCGGTGGCTTCGGCGGCCGCGCAGCCCGCCGCAGCCAAGCACGGTCCGCCGCTGTTCACCGCCCCCGGCACGATCGAGGCCGAAGATCCCCGTGTCGAACACGTCGGCGGGCTGGGCAACTTGCCCGGCTGGTGGGCCTTCTGGAGCAACGGCCGGTTGCGCATCACCTGCCGTGTGACCGAGCCGGGTTTGTACAAAGTCGTCGTCCGCGCGGCCGGCACCACGGCCCTCAATCCGCAGACCAAGGAACTCTATCCGCGGATGGTCGTCGAGATCGACGGAGGGGCGGCCGGCCGCCATGCCTTTGACGTCAAGGGTGACCGTAAGAACCCCGATATCTGCATCACGCCGGCCCTGCGGCTGGCCGGCGGCCCGCACACCATCAGTGTGGCCTATGTCAACGACTACGGCTCGGGCAAGGACGACCGCAATCTGTTCGTCGATTGGCTGGGCATGGGACCCGTTGCTCAAAAGGACGGCCCGCCGGCGCTCAGTCCGGCCGAGGCCTGGGTCCGCCAAGCCCGCAAGCCGGTCGCACCCGATTGGACGTTCAGCCAGGCCGGCCGTTCGCTAGGCTGGCGGGCCGGCGATGGCACCAAGCTATCGACCACGGCCGATGGGGTCAGCTTGCGGGCGGCGCCAATGGCGGCCGAGCGGCCCGAGATCGTTTCGCCGCGGATCGAGGCCGACGCCCGACAGTTGGATTGCGTCTCGATGGTGATGAAGGTCGACGCCGGGGAGCGGGCCGAACTGGGCTGGTTTGTCAGCGGACAGCCGGGGCTGTGTACACACGTGTTTCCCGTGATCGCCGACGGGCAGTTCCACGTATATGCCGTGGAGCTCGACGGAGAGCCAGCGTGGAAGGGGCAGATTGTCGGCCTCGTGTTGCGGCCGACTGACGCGGCGGGGCACGAAACGACGGTTCGCCGGGTGAAGCTGGCTGATGGCCCTACCGGACCGGCCGAGATCCGCGTCGCGGAGTTCAACTTGGATGACGCCCTGAACCGCGCCGGCCGCGATGCCACGCTCGTGGCCCGGCTGACAAACGTCGGCGGCCAGGCGGCCCGAGATGTGACCGCGTCGCTGGCGTTGCCGGAGGGCGTGCGGCTCGTCGAAGGCCAGGCCACGCAGCGGCCCCCGGCGGTGGCCGAGTCGGCCGAGATCACCTGGCGGGTACGGGCCGACAAGCCCACCACGGGTGAAGCCCGGCTCACCGTCGCTGGCCCGGGCCTGCTTACGGTCAAGGCCACGGCGCGGCTGGAATTCACCGCTTCACCCGCTTTCGAGCCGACCGTGGTCGATGGTCATGCCTACGTCCCGCGGCCGCACCCGGCGGCCAGCGATTACCTGGTGGGCAGCTACTACTTTCCCGGCTGGCGCTCGGGCACGCACCGCGGCTGGAAAGTGCTGGCCGATTTTCCTGAGCGGAAGCCGGTGCTGGGCTGGTACCAGGAGGGCGAGCCGGAGGTGGCCGACTGGCACATCAAGTGGGCCGTGGAGCACGGCATATCGTTCTTCGCCTACGACTGGTATTGGGACCGCGGCCACCGGCACATCGATCACGCCCTGCACGACGGCTTCTTCCACGCCCGCTATCGCAGCCTGCTGAAGTTCTGCCTGTTGTGGGCCAATCACAATCCGCCGGGCTCCAGTTCCGAGGAGGATCTCACGGCCGTCACCCGCTATTGGCTGGAGAACTACTTTCTCCGGCCGGAATACCTGAAGATCGACAACCGCCCGGTGGTCATCATCTTCAGTCCGCAGCGCATGACCAGCGATATGGGCACGGCGGCGGTGCATCGCTCGTTGGAGCGGATGCGGGCCATGTGCCGGGCGGCGGGGTTGGGCGGGCTGTACATGATCGGCTGCTCGGGCCCCAGCCAGAAGGCCGTCGAGGTGATGAAAGAAGAGGGCTACGACGCGGTGTCGGGCTACAACTACCCGTCAGCCGGCATGGAGCCCGGCGTGCGCGTGGCCCCTTACGACTCGGCCATCGAGGGCTATCAGAAGATCTGGCAAACGATTGCCGGCTATGGGCAACTGGACTACATCGCGCTGACCGAGCCGGGCTGGGACGCTCGGCCGTGGCACGGCGACAACACGATCGTCCGCACCGGGCGGCATCCCGACAAATATCGCCGCATGCTGGAACTGGCCCGGGCCTTCGCCGACGAGCACCCCATCGGCAAGAGCCGACAGAAGATCGTGCTCAGCGAGGCCTGGAACGAATACGGCGAAGGGGCCGAGATCGAGCCCCAGCGCGAGTTCGGCTTCGGCTACCTCGACGCCGTACGCAGCGTCTTTACCAAGGACGCGGCCGCTCATGCCGACGTCATCCCGCAAGACATCGGCCGGCCGGTGATGCAATGGCCGCTGGAGATCCCGCGTACGCAGTGGGAGTTCAACACCGCCGGCGACGGCGAGGGCTGGGGCCCGCTGATGGGGCTGGATCGATTCGAGGTCCGCGGCGGAGCGATGCGGGCGCATACGATCAACCGCGACCCGGCCTTCGCCTGCGCGGTCGACCTCGACGCGGCCCGCTATCCGGCCGCAGTGATCTCGATGAAGCTCAGCCAGGGCAATCGCGGGCAATTGTACTGGTCGGTCCGCGGGGCCCGGGAAACCGAGGCCACGAGCCTGTCGTTCGCCACCACTGCCGACGGCCAGTTCCACGAGTACCGGCTCGACCTGAAGGCCGTACCCACCTGGCGGCGGAAGATTACCCGGCTGCGGCTGGACCCCAACTCCGATGCCGGCAGCGACGTGGAAGTCGACTACATCCGACTGTTGGAGCGGCCGTGAAACGGCAGCCATGGGAGGCGGGCCGTATACTCTGTTCGTGTCCGGGGGCGCAGACAGGGGATCGGCCCAAGCTGGAACGAGAGACGGCCAAGCGGGATCCGGAATAGCCGCCGAGAAGCAAGAGCGGGATCAGCGACCATCGCGCCGGCGCGAAACACCGGCTGGGCTTTTCGCGACTGCTGGCCGCAATAGACGCTGTGCCCGTGGCCGATTCCGAGCGATCTTGCGGGCGGGAGGAATATGAGTCCTTCGTGTCGCCCGCTTGTACGCCGTCTGCTTTGCTCGGTGGGGCGGAGCGGACGATTTAACCGGTGCTTCGGCGGAGCGGATAGCCGCCAAAGCAGGCGAGCCGCAACGATCGGCGTTGCCAAAAGGGATGACCGGTCCGCTTCGCAATCAACCGGTCTGTCAAACCCGCTTGAAGACCACAACGCCGTTGGCCGGAACGATGGCCTCGAACTGCCCACCGTTGCAGGCCAAGGTGCGGCCGGAGTTTCCCACGTTGTTGCCGCCGTAAGCCGCGGCGTCGCTGTTGAAGATCTCTTGCCAGCCGCCGGCGGGAATCCGCAAACCGCTGAAGACATATCCCCGGTCGAAGGGGCGATTGTTGAGGCTGACGACAACCAGCAGGTCGTCGCCTTGGTTATCCCAGCGGTGGAAGGCGATCAGGCGGTGGTCGTTGTGACAGTAGAGGACGTCGATGTTGCGGCTGCAAAGGCCGGGGTGGCCGATGCGCAGGCGGCACAAATCGGCGTAATACTGGAACACGCCCCGGCCTTCACGGGCGCGGAGGCCCCACAAGTCCACCTTGCCGGCCAGGATGTGGTCGTACGTGAACGGCGTGTCGGTGGCGACTTCCTCGCCGAAGAGGAACATCGGCGTGCCGGCGGAAAGGATGCTCAATCCCGCGGCGACGCGGGAGCGGGCTTCGGCGAAGCGGCGCGTCGGGCCCAGCAGCGGCGCGCCGTTCACGGCCGTGAGAATCGTTCGCCGCGTGCCGGATGAGTTGCCGGCTTCGTCGTGCGAGATGTGGTAGACGACCTTGCGGTTCGCGCTTTCGCGGAGCACGCCGGCGAAAGTGTCCATGGCCAGCGGGCGGTCGTCGCCGTAGCCGGCGTTCTTCAGCAGCCACGCGGCGCCGCCGTGCTGCGTCTCGCCGCTTAGGTTGTGGTAGAAATCGGCGTACCAGGTGACGTCGAACCCCAAACCGCCGGGATTATCGGGATCTTCGACCACTGCGCTCCAGCCGGTGTGATCCTCGGCGATGAGCATCACGTCGGGATTGAGCAGCTTGAGGGTCCGCGACCACTGGCGGAGGAACTTGATGCCGAAGATGTTGGCGTCGGGGATGGGGCGGCCGTCGACGTTCAGGGTGTTGTCGCGGTGGATCGCCTGGGTGAGGTCCACGCGGAAACCGTCCACGTGGAATTCCTCCACCAGCACGGCCGCGGAGCTGATGAACATCTGCCGAACGGCTTCCTGCCAGAAGCGGGGAGTCCAGCCCGAGGAGCCGTTGTTGCAGTAGCCACCGTCGCGGAAGGGCTTTCCGTCGCGCGTGAAGTAAATCGGGTGGTTGTCGTCCCAGTTACCCTCGTACCAGTAATAGTTGTTATCCTGGGGAAGCGGCGCGTCGTACTGCCACTCCGCGCGCTCGGCGTTGGGGGTATAGTGGTTGTAGACCACGTCGACGATCACGGCGATGCCGCGGCGATGGCACTCGCGGATGAAGAACTTGTAGTTGTCGCGGCCGCCGCCGGCGAACTCGATGGCAAAATGATGACTGTTGCCGTAGCCCATGTTGATGCCGCCGGAGCCGAACTCCGCCAGCGGCAAGAGCTCGACGGCGTTGACCCCCAGCATCTCCAGATAGTCGACCAGCTTCATGGCGTCGGCCAGCGTGCCCGGGCCGGCGTGGTCGAAACCGAGCGTGCCCAGGTGCAGCTCGTAGATCACCAGGTCTTCGATGCGATGGGGAACGGGGCGATTCGGGCGATGCTCGTCCTCCCAGAACTCCTCCCACGAGAGCCAGTCCTTTTCGGGAAAGATCACGTTACCACGATCGTCACGCTCCTCGAAGAACTGCGTCACGTTCTCCGGATCGACCACCGCCGAGCAACTGACGATGCCGTCGAGGTCGAGCAGCCGGCCGGTGTAGACCGCCCCCTGGGGATTGGTGCTGCCGGCGCCCACCTGGCAGCGGGAGTAGAGGTCGGTGCGATAATGGATCGAGCCATCATTATAATAGATGCGATAGATGTAGGGCCGATGATCGAACATTGCGAAGTCCGCCAGGCCCGCGCCGTCAGCCAGGGTCGCCCAGATGCCGTCCCCTATCGGCGACATGGCGTAGCATTCCACGGCGCCTTGAGGCTTCGACGGGTTATCTTCCACGTAGCCCCCGGCGATCTTCTGCACGTTGATCGACGTCGGCGGTTTGCCGGGGCCGGAAAGGGGCGCGCGGGCTGGATCGTCGATGTCCCAGGTCTTGCCCATCACCACTTCGACCTTCTTGGCGTTGGGGGCCCACACAGCAAAACGTATGCCGGGCGTACCGAGCCTGGCGCCAGCGGCCACCGGCGCGTAATGCTTTTGCGCCCCGAGGCGCCGGGCGTAAGTCAAGTAATAACAAACCTGCTGCGTTGCATCGGCCGAGAGCGGGAAGCTCCGCACGCGTGCCGCGCTGTTGCGGTCGCAGATTTCCGGCATAATCCCCCACACGTTCTGCCGGGCGGCCGTGGAGACGCTCACGCCCCATTGGAACTCCTGTCCGGCATTCCCATGCAGCTCGACCACCGCCTTGAAGGCCGGGCAACCGTCTTCGGCGACGATCTTCTGCATGGGGATGGAAGTCGACCAGTCCCAACTCCCCTTGAGGTGAACGTTGTCGAAGATGTTGCGCTTCAATCCGGTCAGATAACGGAAGGTGATTTGCGTCATCGTTCTTTCTCCTGGGATGGGTATTACTCGACTGGCGGGGGCAACGGCCGCCGGCCCGGAATCGGCCGGCCTTTCACGGGCCGGGGGCGGCTGCTCGAACAACTTGTCGAGATCGGCAAAAGCGGCCGTCTGCTCCGCGTTCGGACTGTTGACGAGTTAGATACTCACGGCGATGCACCGGAAAGTCGACGGACAATCGACAGCCGCCGCGACGGCAATCGTCTCGTGTAAACAGAGGATATACTTGATGTCGGGGAACATCCCCAAGGCGTATGACGAAGCTCTCCTCCGAAGAGCCCGGATTGCCGAATATGTACTCGACGCCGTCTGCCCGAAGTTGTTCGAGCATCGCCACGCGTCCTGGTCGTGCGTTCATGACTGACTCCCTTGCGTGTCTTTGGTTACCACCCCCAGCGCCGCAGCGGCGGATCGCCATCGAGCACTTCCACGAGTTTCTGCCCGGTCAGGTAAGAATCCGGCGTCGAGCGGCCGGTAATGAACGGGTAGTCGACAATCACGCTGGTCTCGTGCCCAACGTTGCCGTGGTACTGGCCCCCCGGGGCCGTGGCGTCGCGGAGAATGTACTCCAGCGGATAGGGCGGCGGGCCCATGTTGAAGTCCAGGAATTGCCCCCGCGCCTTCATGAAGCCCGTGCCGTCCTTGTAGTCGTATTCCTTGCAGTGACCCGTGACATGCTTGCCGGCGATGATGCTCTTGCGGTCCTCCCAGTCGCGGGCGAAGGCCAGGCAGGTCACCCCGTAGCACTCGGCCGCGATGGGCTTCCCGGCGCGGCGGAAGCCGAGGATCAGGTCGTGCACCCGCTGGTTGTTCACCAGGTCGACCAACGGGCCGCTGCCGCCGACGATCAACAACGCGTCGAACGCTTGCAGGTCCTCCTCGACGCGGGCCAGCTCGCGGTAGTACCGCTCCAACAGCCGCGCCGAGGCCGGCGAGCTGAAATACGGCCGCTCCGGGAACCACTCGCTGAGGTTGCACGGTTTCTCGAGGCGTTTTCCCTCGGGCGTCGCCGGGTCGTCCCACCGCTTGACCTTCTCTCCCATTTTCTCCGAAGTGACCGGCCGGCCCAGGGGCGGATCGACGAACTCGGGATCCATGCTTGCCTTGATGGCATTGGGCCGCTTGCCGGTCGGGGTGATGAACTGCACTTCGTACTTGGCCGCAGCGAAGACCTCCACCGGCCCCACGAGCTCCTCGCCCCAGTAGCCCCACTCGGAGAGCAAGACGAGGATCTGTCGGCTCGACCGCTTGACTTTGTCGAGTCTGAACGGCATCGTGCTTTTCAGATCGGTCTGTACCCAAGGCGGCCCGTCGCTCGCGGCGGCCACGAGGATCTTGTCCTTGATGACGTCGATGAAGGCCTCCGTCTCGTGGTACGAGTGGCCGGTGACCAGGTCGTCGTCCTCAAGCACCCATTCGACCCCTTCGTCCTTCCGCGGATTCTCCGGGAAGCGGACAATCGCGCCGGCGTTCTCGATGTCGCTGTGGAGCACCTCGTTGCAGATCACCACGCGGCCGGCCAGCAGTTCCGGGTACGGCGTGAGGATCCACAGGCCGTGACACAAGGCGCCTTTGATAATCTTCGGGTTGCGCATGGCGCGGGCGAAAAACCGCACCGCCGGCGTGCTCCGCGGCGTTTCCCGATTCTTACGCACGTAGTGCCGCAAGCGCACGCTGGTGTAGTTGGCCGCCATGATCACGGCGTCGTAGTCCTCGGGTTGCACCTTCTCGACGTCCACGTCGGCCGTGAGAAACTGCGGCATGTCTTCCAGCGATAGCGTGCCATCCTTGAGCTTCTTGGCGTCGTCGGACTCCAGTTCGCTGACGCACTCCTGGGTGTTGCGCCCGCCCCACATCCGCGAGACGAGGTGAACCGTGGCCCCCAGTTGCTTGAACTTCGTTTGATAGGTTTTCAACTCGACGGGAATGTACTGACTCTCGACCAGTACGGCGATCTTTTTTCCGCTGAGCGGTTGATTGACCATGGTTGGTGTTCCTGTACTTCAGTTCATGGCATCAGAATACACGCGGGCGTCGCCGGGAAAAGGTTATTGCCGGCCGGCTTTGTGCGCACGACCCGACATGGGCCTCGGCTTTTCTTCCGATTTTGGGGGCGCTTCCTCAATCCGCACCGGCGCCGCATGCCCTCCCTTGCAGGTGCAGAACTCGACGATCAGGTCTCCCCCCAGTTCCTTTTCGCTCAAGGGAATCTGGAAGTTGTCGGGGTCGAAGTTCGGACGCCGCATGCTGTTGACGGTGATTCCCGATATCCGCACGCTCCCCGGCGGGAAGAAATCGGGGAGCACGTTGATCGAGCGCTGGCCACAGTCGGCCGCGGGCTTGAAGTACAGGCAGAACCGATCATCGGTGTTCGACTGACCGCTGACGTAGGCCCGGGTGTAGAGATGGGCCAGATAGTTCAGCTCGAAGGAATGGTAGCCGGCGACGGCGTGCCCGGCCTTGTTGGCGTAGTTCCCGTCGATGACCGGCACGCCGTCGGCGTTGACGCGGAAGAAGACGCCCCGCCGATCGCGATCGAGAAAGAACAGATTCCAAAAGGCCTCCAGCTCGCGAGCCAACTCCAGGTAGTCCGGCTTGCCCGTGTGGCCGTGGAGGATCAGGTAGGCGAGGATCCCCTGTTCCTGCTGCCAGAAATCCTTGGTGTTGGACCAGGAGAACTGCAGCGGCAGGCCGTTGGTCGGGTTCCGCTCGACGGCGTCGAATACCCCGCTACGGACCTGGTCCACGGCCAAGTCCGCCATATGGTCCGCCAGCTTAATCGCCAGGGCCAGGCATTCCGCCGCGCGGCGCTCGTAGTCGGCCGCGCCGGCCGAGTCTCGCTCTTGCTGGCTCTCGCAGCGCTTCTTTTGCAGCAGGAAGAAGTTGGCGCAGCGGGTCAAGTTCCAGGCGATCTTCATGTTGTGGCCGCAGATCGCCCGGTTCTTCTGCCAGCTCCAGTCGTGATCGGGTATCCAATTGGCGTCAAACCGCTCGTTGACGAAGGGGACATGCGGATCGGGATCGGGGAAGTTGGTGCAAATCAGCTCGCTGCACTCCTTGATCATCCATAGGCAGCGTTCGCGCAATTGGCGCACGCCGTCCAGGTTGCGCCCCTCGGGGAGCGGCTCCAGGGCGGCCAGCAGGTTCACCAGGTAGGCGGGGATGTGGTCGCCGACGGAGTTCCAATTCTTGCGAAGCTTGTTCTGGCCCAGGTGATCGGTGTCCGGCCGCATCGTGGCATAATCCAGATGCGAGAAGTACCCGCGGCGACCCTGGAAGGCCGGATCACCCTCCTTATGATCCTCCTTCTTGTCGAGATAAAAATCATGGAAGGCGTTGACCGTGCGCCGCAGGTCTTCGAGGACCTCGTAGTCCAGGGAAATGCGGTAGAATTGGGCCATCCCTGCCAAGGCGTAGATCTGCTCGTAGAGCGGGATGGAGTTGAGATCGTCGGGGTTCTGCGACGGCTCGATGAAAATCGAGCCCTCCTTGATCTTCCTGCGGCCGAAGGCCCAAAAACAGTACCTCCCATCATGGCTCAGGTTGCGGAAGGTCTGCCGTTGATAGTCCACTCCGGCCTTGGCCGCCAGGTAATAACGCTCGGAGCCCGTCAGCAAGAAGGCCGACGACAGGCCGTAGATCAACCGTGAGAGCGTGGCGCATTCCTGGGTGGTGTCGTCCGTTTGCTGCCCGTAGATGTTCAAGTTCGTCCGATACAGCGCGGCGAAATCGTCCGTGTTGTAGTTTCGCCGCGAGTCGAACAGACCCTCGAGCCACTGGTCGGCCAGCCGCGCCACCTGGCTGAGCCACCAGTGCGTGTCCTCGAACAGATAGGCGTCGTCGTTGGTGTGCAACAGGTGCACCACCACGGCCTCGAAGCGGTCGAGCCCGTCGCCGCGGACCTGCACGCCGTAGACGGCGATCAGCCGCCCTGGCTTGACGTACCACCCCAGTTGATCGCTAGGCGTGAAACCTTCCATCTCGCTCTTCCCCAGCCGGTCGCGGTTGAGGCCGTCGACGTTCGTCAGCACGCGGAAGTCGGTGTTCGGCCCGACGTTGACCTCCCACGCGTCGCCGGTACGGCAGCGAATCGTAAAGCGGAGCCCCGCCGGATCAACGTCCACCACGTGGCCCATCACTGTCAGGGACTGCGTGAAGCACTTCATAAAGGATTCTCCTCTGTTTGCCAGCCTGCCACGGAGAACAAGTCCAACAATCAACGTCGAGCGTTCGTCCATCGTCAGCGCACGATTCTAGCCCGCGCCGCAAACGCTACAATCCCCCGCATTAGCGAGAGTAACACGATTAACACAGTTTTAATCGTTCTGTGAAACTGCGGACTGCGATCGCGTGATACTAGATACTCCACGCACACCACGCCCCAGGCGCAGTTGTCGCGTTGCCGCGCTGGGGCATGCTTCGGAAGACCGCATCCGTAGCGTTCGAGAATGCTTCTGATGTGTCCTCCTGTTGCTCGGCGGCGGACCCTTTGCAAACGGCCTTCGCCCGCCCGACATGCGCAGAAGGCCGTATTTTGCCGCATGTGGCGACCGGTGGAATTCGCGCCTCTGCATTTACGATGAAGGCACATGCGGCCGTAGGCGCCAGTAGTGCGCTACGTTGTCCAGTGCCGCGGTCCATACGCGTCTGCCTCGAACTATCACGGAAACTATAACGGTAAGCATAACGGAAAGTCTAACGGCGCGCTATGGTTAATGGTCACAAGTACATTGATAAGCCTGCATCTGTTCACCGGTTGCCGCAAGAATGTGCATCAGGATGGATCACGAGCCTCCGGGTCCGCGCCTGGTTCGAGTGAACCGTGCCGGCTGGACAATATTGCGCGGCGAACTGAGCCGTGCATCGTTGCGATCGGCGGCCGAGCGACGGCGTGACAGTCAATGCCGCGGACATGAATGGAACTTCTTCCTCTGCGTGCCTCCGCGTCCGCTGCGGTGAAATGCGATTTGACGATCGGGTCGAATGTCTGTTTGCGTGGCGTTCGTTTCCAAGGCGGCGGCTCCGCTTGACCGCGTCATCATGCGGACCGAAATCGGGAATGCCTGGGGGGATTGGCTTCGTGGCCCCCCGTTTGGTATCATGTCGTGCGGACGGTCTGGAAGGAATGGTCGGTTCCGGTGCGGTCGCCTGGTGGTGGTTTTCGGCCGCGGCGCCGCCGGCCTGGCGCGCTCGCAGCGGAGCGGATATTTACGAAGGCGAGGAGACGATCATGAAGCCTGTTGCAGTGGTTTGCGCGTGGGTGATGTTCTGGGCGAATGTCGCAGTCGCGGCGGGGCCGGTCGTGTTTCATGTCTCCGATCCGGTGGGACCGGATGAGACCGCATTGCTCTTCGGCGACGGCCTGGCCGGCGTAACGGCCAAAGGCTGGGTGCTCAAGGACGAGCCGATCGCCAGTCCCCCGGACGTGCCGGCAGAGGTGTCTCTTCGTGCCGGGACGCCGTTAGCGGTCCTTCAGACTTCGGACTTGTGCGCGAAGGTTCTCTTGCCGGCCGATTGGCCGCCGGCAATCTACGCGATCCTCCTTCAGGGGACTTCGGGCGGTTCGCCAGCGGTCTTTCTCAATCGCACGGAACCCTGGTGGTGGTTGGGCGAAGCGGGCCAGGTCGCCAACCCCGGCGACACGATACGCGTTTTTGGCAAGAACCTTGGAGAGAAGCCGGCCGCCTGGCTCCTGCGTCGCGGCAACAAAATCGCGCTGGCGGCGGCCGAGAACGACTTGCCCGGCGCGACGGGGTATCACTGCAAGTTCACCCTTCCCCACGATATTGAACCGGGCCAGTACCAGCTTTGGGTCCACAATGGCCACGGCGGCCAATGGGGTTTTGGCCGCCCGCTGATGGTCAACGTCGCCGCCAGCCAGCCGTGGCCCACTCGGCAATTCGACGTCCGCAGCTTCGACGCCGTCGGCGACGGCGTGGCCGACGATACCTCGGCCTTCGCGGGCGCGCTGGCCAAGGCCGGCGAGTCGGGCGGCGGAGTGGTCTACGTGCCGCGCGGCCGCTACAAGATCACGGCCAAGCTGCTGATTCCCCCCAAGACCGTGCTCCGCGGCGAGAAGCGGGAACTGGTGTGGCTGATCGTTCCCAAGGACCTGCCGGAAATCGATACGGTGCTGGCGGGCAACGGCGATTTCGCCGTGGAAGACCTGTCGATCGTCGCGCAGACCGCGCGGCGGCTGGTGGTTTGTCCCGATTACAAGGCGGCCTACAACATGCCTTGGGGCAACGTGCCGCCCGGCGAGGTCGGCCATAACGCCCATCTCCGCCGCCTTCGCCTGCACCATCTCCGCTACGCGCATCGCGTGCAGAAAAATGATCCGCGGCGGCTGGAAGACGTCGGCCCCAGTACCGTGCTCCTGGCCGGCCCCGACATGGAGCTCCGCGACTGCGAAGTGGTCAGCCCGGGCATGCCGCTGGTGCTGATCGAATCGCGGCACGGCTTAATCTGGGGCAATCGGCTCGATACCGGCCGCAACGGCTGGTATGGACTGTGGGCCGCCGAGGAAACCCTGTTTGCCAACAACGAGATCCAAGGCCGCGACCTGGAGGGGAGCTACGGCGGCGTGCAAGGCAAGGCATCGCGGCTGTTGATCGCCGGCAATCATTTTCACGACGCTTATGGCGACGAGCGCGAAGCCCTCACCTTCGACACCCCCTATCATCCGACCTGGATGGGACGCGTCGCCTGGCACGACTACAAGATGCTCACCGCCGCCGAATACGACGGCACGCCGAAGACCTGGAAGCCCGGCGCCCTGGTGGGCCAACTCTGTCTCATTGCCTACGGCAAGGGGCTGGGGCAGTATCACCGCATCGTGGCCAACAGCGAAACCGACATCACGCTCGCCGAACCTTGGGCCGTCGCGCCCGACGCCACCAGTCACCTGGTGGTACGGGTCGACAAGTCGGACGTGGTCATCGCCGGCAACCGCTTCGCCGACGCCAGCGCCGCCGTGCAACTCTACGCCCAGTCGCTGGGTTTCATCCTCGACGGCAACACTTCCGAGCGGACCGGCGGGATGTACGGCATCGGCTGGGACGCCGTCGACCAACGCCACCGCCGCCGCTATAGCACCTGCTGGTTCAACCAGTGGCTCAACAACCGGCTCAAAGAGGGCTTTATCTACCAGCAAGGGGCGTTCGACAATGGCGTGGTGGGACCGTGCGCGTCGGGCAGCAACATCGAGCCGGCCACCGTGGTGGCCATCGGCAACGTGGTGCGCAACAACATCCTCGAAGACCACCAAACGACCGGTGCGATGTATTTTTCGCCGCACCCCTTGCCTGTGCCGGCCAGCGCGGCCGGCTACTTCGGCCGCGATACGATCGTGGAAAAGAACCGCATCGCTGATACCCCGCTAGCAATCGACGTTTATCCCCGCTACATCGACACCTTGCTCCGCGCCAATACCGTGGAGCGTGCCGCCCAGCCGCTCCGCGACGACGGCCAGAACACCTGCATCGATCCGGCCGAGCGCCTGCGGTATCAATATCAATCCGCCCGAGAAATCTTGGGACCGGCTTTCACCCCTGGGGATCTGGGCGAACGGATGGACCAGCTCGCCAGTCCATCGGCTTCCCTGCCCGGCAAGGCCGCGGCCGCCGCGAAGCTCTTCGGCGAGCTATGGAAGGAAGTGGTCCGCTGCCGGCCGCAGGGCGTGCCGCCGCAGTTGGCGGCTGCGCTCTTGGGCCTGCACTACGAGTTTGCACCCAGTTGGCCGGGCAAGACCGAGCTGGCGGTCCGCGCCCGCACCGAACCTTGGTCGCCGCCAGTCGAGTTGGATTTGCAGGTCATGCCCCCCGATGGCTGGCAAAGCAGCGGCAAAAAATATGCCCCGCTCTCAGCCGCGCCCGCCGTTCTCGTCGAGTTGAAGGCAGCGATGCCGACTCCGGACCAGGCCGACATGCAGCGACTGGAGGTCCGCATCGTCGCCACTTGGGACGGAATGCCGCTGCTGGTGTGCGATTCTTTCGACGTATCGCAGCGCGAGATCCGCAACTGGCTCGTGCTCGGCCCGCTTCCCAACCGCAGCGGCACGCTCCCCGACACTTTCCGCCACCCTGCCGAAACCCGGCTTGATGCCGCTGCGACTTACGACGGCCTCGCGGGCCGGATCGGCTGGAAACCGATGGCCCTGGCCAACCGCTATGTGAACTTCGCCAAGTTTTGGAAGCCGCAGCAAGCGGGCACCGCTTTGGCCTTGGCCTGTCTCCGCGCGGAGCGGCCGACGGCAGCCCAACTTCAGCTCCATAGCCGCGGCGTTTTGGAATTGTCGCTCAACGGCCAGCCGGTGGCGAAGATCGATCCGCCCAGCGGCGGCAAGACCCTTCGCGTCGAGCTCCGCGAAGGCGATAACCTGCTGCTGGCGAAGTCGTCGGTTATGAGCGGGCCGTGGGAGCTGGCCGTCGACGTGAAACCACTCGTGCCCGGCGTATCGATCGTCCAAGTCCCGGCAGCCGATCTGCCGCAACTCGAGACGATCCGGCCCCGCAAGGCAACGCCGTCAAAGCATGCCGGGCTGCTCTATCCCGGCCCGGTGGCCTGGCACGAAATCCGCTCCGACGATTTTCAGCGGCAGCAATTGGGCCCTCAATGGTCGGTGGCCTCGGGCAAGTGGACCATCCGCGACGGCGTGCTCCACGGTCAGGACCGGGCCTTCCTCGCTGCGGCTCGGAAGGTGAGTCTGCCGCTGCGGATCGAATACGACGCACGCAGTGCGGCCCCCTCGGATCTGTCCTGTTTCTGGTTGCGCGATCCGGCCGATTCGCACACCGGCTGCCTGTTTGCCTTTGCCGCGGGCGAGAGCGGCAGCCGCCTGGAATGCGAAGCGGCCAAGCTGGCCGAGTCCGACACGGCACTGGCCAAGAGCGTTCCCAACCGCTGGCATCACGTGATCGCGCAGGTCCTTCCCGACGGCGTTGCCGAGCTCTACGTCGACGGCCAACCGCTGCTGCACGCGAAGCTCGATCCGCGGCCCGTCGCGGCCGCCTTTCCCGGCTTGTGGACCTGGGGCGAAGGCGATTTCGACAACGTGCGGATCTTCACCGCGGGGCCGTAGCGGCGGGGGGCTCACATCAACCGGTGTGCGTCATCACGATGAAGTTCCACATGGCGTGGGCGATGCAGACCGGCCAGAGGCGGCGCTGGAGGCAGAAAGCGGTCCCGTAGACCAGCCCCACCGCAGTCGCCCCCACCAGCCCAATCGTACCCTGGTAAACGTGATAGCTCCCGAACAGGGCCGCGGTGATCAGAATCGCCAGCCCCGTGGATCGCAGCAGCCGTTCCAACCTTGTCAGAAGGTATCCCCGCATCACCAATTCCTCGGCGAAAGCGGTACAAAGACACGTGGCCAATAACAAGAGGAACCGCAGCAGTCCATCCTGCGTTGCCCAGTGAATGGCATCCCTCACGGGCGCCGCCGCAAATAGGGATCGTGGCAGAATAGACCTGAGCGCGTCATGGGCAATCAGGGCGCACAACCAGATCACCACGGCCGTGCCAAGGTCCAGCAGCCACGAGAAGCGCACAATGCCGAAACGGGCCCAGGGCTCCTTGGTCAGCTTCAAGATCAGCAGCAACGGCAGCACCACTTGAAAGTCACAGACCAATGCGGAAAATCGCTGGTAAACGAACGCGTGGCTCCATTGCGCCCACCCGGCCGCCACCACAACCGCGCTGAATAAAAAAGGAATCACGGCAAGAAACAGAACCGCAATGACCTCGAACCAAAGCTGACGCGTCGCCGGAAAACCGCAGCAGGAAAGTGGGTCGAGGCCCGCATTGCCCATGCGGTTCCCCGCGGCCGCTTCGGCGTCGCTCAACGAATCGGCCTGCGCCGCCGCCGAAAGCGGCAACGGATCGCGGGGAGCGGAACGACGGGGCACGTCCACGTACTCGCCGCAGTTGGGACAGGTCTCAACGTGGCCGCGGCGATCCTCAGCAAAGGTAATGCTCCTGCCGCACTCCTGGCAAGCAAAAGTGACGTCGCCCGCGGGCGCGTCGTCGGGCATTGGTTGAGATTCACCGGCTTGCATGCGAGGTGTCGCCCTGGGTCTTCATGGCTGTTGGGCTCCCGCCGTGACGCCGCTTTGTGGAGGGCGAATGACCGCATTCCAGGCCGCGTCTGGCCGCCGGTCTTCATCTTCCCATCCGCAGCGCTCGGATGCAACGGGCGGCTATAGCGCACAACCGCTTCGGCCGACCTCCCCGCGCTGCCGCCGCCACGCTTCCCGATGCGCCGGCCACTGCGCCGCAACCATGGGGAGAAAGAAGAACACGAAGGGGACCGTTGAATTCTCCGCCATTTCCCGCTAAGGTGAGTCCATATATGGCCCGGAGCGCATCCGGACAGGTCGACCGAGAAACACCCATTCCAGGAGGGGACCGCGATGCGAAAGTCGCTTGGTCGGTTGGTACTGGTGGCGGGATTCTTAGCAATTGGGCTCTCTGCGGCGGCCGGCACTCCCGGCGTGGTCTATCTGGAGCGCACGCCCGGCTTTAAGCTCCAGAACGAACAGGTCTTGCTGGTGCGGGAGTTGGTGCGTCAATCGCTGTTGATTGCCGCCCGCGACGAGTTGCGGCTGTTGACCCGCGACTACTGGCTCGGCGAGGCCATGCCCGCCGCGGGCGCCAGTGAGCCACTCGATCTGATCGCGCAGCCGGGCAAGGACGACCGCATCGACATTTGTCGCGGCGCCGGTTCGGCCAGGCGAAAGGTCGACCAGTGGGAGTTCAAGCCGGCCCACCGCATGCAATATGGCGAACTCAGCCAGGAGTTGGAAAGGCTTTCGCGGACGAAGTTCGTGGAACTGCTCGGAAAGGCCGGCTTTCAAGGCTCGCCCAATCGCTGGAAGCCCGAACTGCCGCTGCCGGACGAGGCCCAGCGGTTGCTCGCCGAGATGACCTTCAGCTCCCAATACTTGGCCGTGCGGCGGATCCATGCGGCCGTGCGCAGCCAGGGCGAATCGCCGGCCCTGCTGGCCGCTCTGGTGCGCGGCTATGCCAACCTGGGCGTGCTCACCGAGTTCCATTGGCACCCGGCCCACAAGGTGTTCAAGGCCCGCGCGCTGCTCTATGCCCAGCGTCTGACGCAACGCCGCGTCCGCCCGCTCTGGGCGACCTATCATCGCGCCTATGCCTACGCTCTGCTGGGCCTGCACGCGCTGGCCATCAAGGAGCTGGAAGACGCCGAAAAGCAGTTCCACGCCGCGCCGGCCGGCAACGTTACCGAGCGCCCCACCTGGGCCGAGTCGCTCGGCGCCTTTTGCCGCTATCGCATGGACCAGGTCGACCCCGGCAGTGTCGACGCGGCCGACAAGCAACTCTTCCTGCTGCTGGAGTATCTCGACGCGGAGACCTCGGGCAGTCCGAACGTGGCCGTGGAAACGGCCCTTCAAGTGTTGAAAACCATCCCCGAATGCTACCGGGTCCACGACGGCCTCTGCCGCCTCGCCGGCGTGGCGGCCGGACATTCGGCGACCGTCAGCGGACTGCTCCTGTTGGACCAGAAGTTCTATCCACGCTTGGAAAACGTGGCCGACCTGCCCGCGGGCGTGCAGCATGCGATGCAGGTCCGCGACGACGCCGGCGGCCTCTTTCAGAACCTCTTTGGCCCCCGCCCGTCCGATCCGCACGAGAAGTTCAAGCTCCGCGCGCGGGTGATCGCGGCCTTGCTCGCGGCCGGCGCTGCCGAGGCGCCGCCGCCGGCCCAGCCCGAAGTGGCCGGGGAAAAGACCGGAAAAGTGGCCACCGAGGCGGCCGACGTGGACCGCGCCGAGTTCTCCTGGTCGATCCTGGGGCATTTGCTCCGCGAGCTATCGTTCGCGCAGGTTTGGCAGCGAGCGCACTTCGAGAGTCACATGCTCGGCGTGGCGCCGGAGAAGTTCCTCACGCTTTCTGAGCCGCTGGTGCGAACGCATCCCTACCGCGCCGCGCTGACGGCGCTGTCGCTCGACTTCGAGGCCCGCCAGAAGGCCCTCGCCCAGTTGGTTCGACTGGATCCGGCCTCGATCGAGATGACCGCCGAGGGAATGTGGGATGAGTTGTGGCAGTACGACCGCGATCGCCGCAACCAGTGGATCAACGAGGCCAACCGGCACATGGACGACACGGTTCGGGACCTCGATCTGGAGTTGTTCGTCTACTTCAACGTCCGCCCGCGCTTCGCCCGCACGCTGCTGAAAGTCAGTCCGCACAGTCCCTCCGCGCGGTCGGTGCTGATCCGGCAAGCGTGGAATCGCGTCGAGAAGCAGGCGCCCGATTGGGAGAAAGACAACCAGCCCGCCGTGCTCGCGGCCCTCGGCCAACACTATGCCAAGGACCGCCGTTGGGCTGACGCCGAGCGCTGCCTGTGGGCGGCCATCAAGCGCTCGCCCGACAAGGATACCTACCTGGCCCTGGCCAAGGTCTATGAGCACCAGGGCAACGAGGAGAAATACCTGTCGACGTTGGAAGGCTTTCTGCAGCAGCCCGACTACGGCTTGTATCATGCCGCGGTCCAAGATGAGATCACCGTCCATTTCGCCGAGCGCGGACAATGGGAAAAAGCGCTCCCCTACGCCATGGCGGCCGCCGACACTTACTCCGGTTGGGGAATGCGGCTTGCAGGCTGCTGCCAGGAAGTGCTCCAGGACTGGGGCGCGGCGGAGAAGTATTACAAAGCCATCAGCCGGCGTTACGAAGGGTCGCAGTTCGAGTGGTACTTGTTCTGCAAGCGGACCGGCCAGGGCGATCTGCCCGCCGCGACCGAACTGGCTCGCGGCTTCGCCGAGCAACCGCATGAAAAAGCCGCTTACGGCGAAACGCGGCGGCGGATCAGCAATTTCTACCTGCTCGAGCGCGACCTGAAAAAAGCCCTGGCCGGCTACAGCGAGTGCGCCGCGGCTTTGCCCGACGCTTATGCGGGCTTACGCGTGGTGCTGCTGGCCGACGAGCTCAAGGACGCGAAGACCCGCGACGCGGCCCTCGAGCGGATCAAGGCTCAAGCCGCCGCTCCCCAACGCGGCCGCGGCAAGAAGCCCTCGGCCGACGCGGACCTGATCGGTTTGGCCGAGTTGATCGCCAAGGACCTCGCGGCCGGCGGCAAGGGACAAATCGACCCGGCCGCGGTCGAGAAGCTTTGCGCCGCGTGCGGCGACTTCGGCAGCCTCCGCATCGATAGTTTTCTCGGCGCCTATCTGGATCTGCACGGCCGCGGCGACGAAGCCATCCGCATCTGGAAGCGCGGCATGGGCGTCACGACCGCCGATCACACGATCAAGCTGGACGATTTTAACCGCACCCTCTGCGGCGCCAACCTGTTGCGGCATGGCGTCAAGCCGGCCGACTACAAGGATCTTGTGCGTAAGGCCCCGGAGGCGAAAAAGAAGGTCGAAAAGCCCAACGGAGATAAGGACTCGAAGAAGGCTCCGCCGCCGGGCGCGTAAGGGCCGCAGTTTGCAGTGCGGCCGCTTAGCGCCGCGTTCATCTTTTTTCCCGGATCAACAGTACTCGATCCACGTAGACCGCCGTGACTTCCCCGGGGCGTTTCGGCGGGGCGACCCAAACGTACATCTCCGGCTTGAGCGCGTGGACGCCCAGGTCGACGTAGTGGTATGCCGTGCCGGCCGTCTCTTCCACGCTCAGCTTCCGATTGGCGACGCTCTTCTTCGCGGCGGTGTCGTAAATCCCCAGAGTCAGGGCGGGCCCGCTCGACGCCTTGGCCTCGCAGCGCACGGCAACATAGCAGTGCCAGGGGTTGCCGTAAGCGATATCGTTGGACAGCGGCAGCGACACGGCCCATTCGAAATGGTCGCCGGGCATCCGCGCCGCGTAGCCGTCGCTGGCCGACGGGTCGCGCACGATCGCGGCGCACTGGCCCGGCTTGTGCAGGCGGAACTGGTTGTCCTGGAAATCGAGATAATCGTCGTCTTTGAGGTTCTTCCAGGGCGCCGGCAGCGCGGCCGGCTCGCGGAAACGCCGCGGCAGCGACTCGGCGTACTCGGCCAGCGGTTTCCCCTCGCGATACTGCGGGCTCTTATATGCGTTGCACAAACGAATGAACTCCTCGGCCGCGGCGCGGGGATCTTTCGGCCCGAGGAACTCCTTTCGCTGCAATCGCGCGCTCCGCGACAGGGCGTAGTAGCGTTCCAACCAGACGTGGTCCAAGGGCAACCGCTCGCGGCGGACGCGAGCCGAGAGCACCGCGTCGCCGGCCACCGCCCGGGCCGCCGCGTCGAACAGCCGCGTAGCCTGGTTCAACTCGTCCAGTCCCAGCCAGCCGCCGGTATCGCTCATGAAGCACTTCAGGTAAATGCCCGACCGCGCGGCCGCGTCCTCCATCGCATCGAGGTAACGCTGCAAGTACGGGGCAGCCGCTCCGTAATAACCTGCGAGGAACTCCCGCGCCAGCGCCTGCTCGTCCTGCCGCGGGTTCCACAGCAGGTGGGCCAGCAGCCACGCCCGCAGGCGGACGAAGTCGCCCACCGTGCTGCCGGCGTCGCCCTGCTCGAACAGGCCGATCACCTTGTGGTCGGCGAAGAACCGCACGTTCGGCGCCAGCGCGCGAAGGTTCGGATGCGGCGACAGGTAGTCGGAGAAGTTGGTCACGTAGTCCCACACGAACAGTTGCGGCGCGATGCGGCTCCAGCCTTCGATGTCGCTGCGGAACGGCTCGTTCTGCGGCCCCGAGAGCGGCTCGGCGAAGGAACATTCGATCGAGCACAGCCGCACCACCACGTTCCGCCGCGGCCGCACGAACTTCGGCGGCTGCCGCGTGTACTGGTAGGCCAGCGTTTCGACCAGCACCCGCGGAAATTCCTCTTCCAGGTCGGCCGCCACGGCGTTGACGAAACGGAGCAACAGTCCGGCCGGGCTCCCTTCCTGCTCCTCGATGGCCTTGCACGCCTTGCACTCGCAGCGGCCCTGCCAATCGTTCTGGCTGATCGAGATCAGCCCCGCTTCCGGCTGCCGCCGCAACAGCTCCCGCGCGTTGCGGACCAACTGCCGCCGCATTTCCTCGTTCGTCAGGCACAACTGCGCATGGTCGGCCGTGCGGCGGCCCTTGACCTGGGCATACCACTCCGGGTGCGGCGCAAAATACTCTGCCGGCGGGAGCAGCGGGTAGAACGTGTGCACAAAGCCGGCAAACCGCTGCGCTCCGCCCGACTCGGGCGCGATGCGGTGATGATGGCCGTCGAGCCGCAACCGCGCGGCAAAGGCGCCGTCGAACGCGCCGCGGTAGAAGACCTCGCGGTATCGCAGCGGCGACGCGTAGCACACGTCGAGCGGCCCGACCTCCAGCGTCGCGCGCTTGGGCATGAAGCTCTCCTCCGCGGTCCACCAGCGGCAACCGACCGTGTCTTCCAGGAACGTGTACACCGCGTAAAGCACCCCGTGCGCCGGGCGGCCCGTGAGCAGCAACTGGTCGCCCGCGCTGTGGATCACAATGCCGTCGTAGCCCAGCGATTGCACGTCGAGCCGGGGCAGGATTTGTTTCAGACGGGCGGTGGCGCCGATGAAGATCGCTTTCGCATCGCCGCGCACTTCGGTTTCGCCGCGGATGGGCAGCGTCGCGCCGGTGACCGCGCGGAGGTGCGATTGCAATTCGCCGGCCGCGGTCTTTTCCACCGCGGTGGCCTGGTCCGGCAGAACGATCGTATAAGCGGATTTGCCGTCGCGCGCCAGCGGTAGCGACGCATCGGCGGCCAGGAACGAGACGGCGGCGAGCACGGCAACAGGCGTCAGCATGGCAGGATCTCCGGCGAGGATAGGGGGACGAACGCGACACCCCCGCTGTCCGCGGCGGAACCGAATACGCAATCGCCGGACAACGGCTCGCTGTTTCCTATATCACGGCGCCGCCACGGATGCAAGCCGCCCCCGCGCAGACGCGGACTTTGCGGTTTTCCCGCGGCCTAGCCAACCACGCTGGACGAGAAGACAATCCAACCCATCGTTCCCAGGATTGCCAGCACGGTGCCGGCCGCCAGGCAGATTCGCTCCCCACGCCGCTGAGAGGCGGGCGTCTCCAGCAGGCCCCAGGCGATCGCGGCGCTCCACGCACCATTGCTCACGTGATACACCGCCGCCCAGGTTCCCATCAGCACGGCAATAATCGCCGCCACGCGCCATGGACTCCATGGGCCGTCTTTCGACCACGTCGCTTGAAACCCCGCCACGCTCCCCGCGAATATTGCCTGCGGGGAAGCTCCGCCGGCAGCCGCCGACGGCGCATCCGTGCCCGGGCCGAGCGGCTGGACCGGCTGGAAGTCTCTCAGCGTCCACCAATGAAAGCCCAGAAACAGCAACAAGGCAACCGCCGACATGCGTTGCAACCAGTAACGCAGTTTGCCGCCGCGATTGCACTTCTTCACGTTATACCGCACTCCGGCCCTCAGCAGCAGATAGCCGCCGAACGCCACGGCGACCACCAGCGGAATCAGGATCAGCGTTTTCAGCCAGGGAGCTTCCGCCAACACGGCGCGAACGCATTGCACGTAGCGGCCGAAAATCATCGGCTTCCATCCCAGGGCCGTGGCCGTCAGGTGTTCCACAAGAAACGCCCCGAAGATCAGGCCGCATGCCGAATGGACCTTGCGTATCCAAAGCAAACGCCGGCAACCGCACTCCTTCTTGGCCGGCTCTTCCGCGCGCGTCTCCTCGGCCGGCGCCACGCTCGACCCATGATGGTGGCCGCACCCACATCCGCTCGGCGCTGGCGGCGGCGCTTCCACCGCTACCGCCGCCGGGCTTGACGGCCGGCAACCGCAACTTCTGCCGCTCCCGGGTTGCCTCGGCGGATCGTGAGCGGCGGGCGTACAAACACTCGCTGCGGAATCTTGGCCGGATTGGTCGCTGCGATCGGCTGGGGACGGCATGCCTTTGGCTTTCGAATGTTGGAAAGATGGTTGGACTGGAAAACGCGATTCAACGGAGACGGCCGGCAGCGACTGAACCTCGCTGCCAGCGGTTTGGCCCGCGCAACGTGCAATTGCCGTTCCGAAGAGTATCGAACGCGAACGTCGCTGATCGACGCGGCAGTTCCCTGGCCCTACACGAAAGCCGGCGGCAGCCGTGAGAACCTTGTCTGACAGATTTGTCGCACCCAACCGCGTTTTGATCGGCAGAGCTTATCCCTTCCTACGACTATCTGCAAACAGGGCCACGGCTTCCGTCGACGGCGACAGGAATGTCGTGTCCGGAGCCTCTTCGACGTCTTTGGCCAGTCCTTTCGAGGGGAATAATATGTCGAAGCGAGGCCAATGTACACAAATCTGGTGGACATGGATGACAGTGCGGCGTGCGCTCTATAGGTAATATACGTCGTTCTCACGGGTTATAGCGATCTTGCGGGCTTATTCCTCAAGCCTGCCTTGGATTGCATCCGATGCCAATGGCATAGCGATACCGCGGGATGGGGGGTATCGAGGTCCCGATGATTCGAAAACTCTTCCGATCGTTATCACAGCCGCCGGGCACGGCGAAAAGCCACCTCCACCGACCACGGACGCTGGCGATCGAGCACCTCGAATCGCGAAGACTCCTCAGCGTTGGCGCGGTCAGCCCCAGTTCGATCATCACCACCGTCGCGGGCAGCGCGGCGCACGGATTCGGCGGTGACAATGGCTCCGCCGTCGCCGCCGAGCTGAACAACCCCGCCGACGTCGCCGTGGATGCCGTCGGCGACCTCTTCATTGTCGACCAGTACAATTACCGCGTCCGCGAGGTGAACGCGGCCACGGGCATCATCACGACCATCGGCGGCAACGGAACGGAGGAATCCTCAAACGCGAGTAACGGCGACGGGGGCCCGGCCACCAATGCGGAAATCGCCCCCACCGGCGGCATCGCGGTCGACGCGGCCGGCGACGTCTTCTTCGCCGAATACTCGAATAATCGTGTCCGCGAGGTCAACCACGCCACGGGAATCATCACCACCGTCGCCGGCAATGGCGGCCGGACCAACGGCTACCTCGACCAGCTCGGCGGTCCCCCGCTGGCCACCGCCGTCGGCGTGCAGTCCCCCTCGGGTCTGGCGATCGACGCCGCCGGCGACCTCTTCATCTCCGAAGATCTTTCCAACGGCAATTCGGACGTCCGCGAGGTATACTACACCCCGAATTACGCCGCGAGCGTCATTACCACTGTCGCCGGCGTAAGCTACGACGCACCCTACGGCGGCTTCAACGGCACGGCCACCTCGCAGTTCCTCGCTGGCCCTGCGGGTCTTGCGGTCGACGCCGCCGGCGACCTCTTCATTGCCGACGCGGGCGACAACGTGGTCCGCGAAGTGAACCTCGCCAATGATGCGATCGTAACCGTCGCCGGCAGTGGGAAAACCGGTTATACCGCCGATGGCGGCCAGGCCAGCGCCGCCGACCTGAACAGCCCCGTTGCCGTCGCCACGGACGGCGCGGGCCACCTTTTCATCGCCGACGACAGCTCTTACACCAACTTCACGCCCGAGCAGCCGATGACCTACGACGACAGCCGGGTCCTCGAAGTGAACCTGCCCACGGGCGTCATCAATACGATTGCCGGACAGTACTGGGGCGCTTCGTATGCCGGAGCGTTCGGCGGCGACGGCGGGCCGGCCAGCGCCGCCGAGCTGAACAGCCCCTCGGGCCTCGCCATGGACGCCGCCGGAGACCTTTACGTCGCCGATAGCGGCAACGATCGGATCCGCGAGATCACTGCCGGATTCAGCGCCACGGGCGTGCCCGTCCCCATCTTCGCGCTCAGCAGCCCGGTTGCGGGAACATTCGCCGCCGGGATGAGCGTGACCATCCAATGGATGGCCAAGAACGTCGATCTCGCCGGGCCCAGCAAGATCAGCCTGGGCTACGACGCGGACGCCACGCCTTTCGACGCCAACCAGCATTGGATGGAGATCGACGGGGTCACGGCCGGCGGCTCGGCATCGTACGCTTGGAACACTGCCGGCATCGCTGCGGGGACCTACTACGTCAGCGGTTACATGTATGATTTCTCCATCCGCAAGGCGTATTACTCCAACGTCAGCACTCCGATCGTCATCCTCAATCCGCTCTTTACGCTCAGCGGTCCAAGATCGGGCACATTTTTCGCGGGCCAGGGCGTGACCTTCCAGTGGTCGGCCGGCAATGTCGACGTGGCCGGCCCCAGCAAGATCAGCCTGGGCTACGACCCCGATAGCAGCACTTTCGACGCCAATCAGCGGTGGATCGAAGTCGATCACGTTACCGCGGCCAACGGCGCCGGTTCCTACAGTTGGAACACCAGCGGCCTCGCGACGGGGACCTACTACCTCGACGGCTACATGTACGACTTCGCGATCGACCGCGCGGTTTTCTCGCACCTCGCTACGACAATCGTGATCGGGCCGCCGACTTTCACGCTCGCCGCACCGAGCTCGAAAACCTTCACGCCCGGCCAGACCGCGACGATCGGCTGGACCGCGGCCGACGTCGACGTGGCCGCATCCACCAAGATCACCCTCGGCTACGATCCCGACAGCACCCCCTTCGGCGCCAACCAGCGCTGGATCGAGATCGACGGAGTTACGGTCACCGCGGTCAACGGCGCCGCATCGTTCAGTTGGAACACCGCCGCAATGGCAGCGGGAACCTACTATCTCGACGGTTACCTGTACGACTTCGCCACGCACCACGCGGTTTACTCCGCCGTCGCCGCGTCGATCGTCATCACTTGACGCAAATCGGGGTGATACGGGACTATGGGACGATTGTGGTGAAAGTCGTCTCGCCGCCAACGCTCTCAGGGCGATAGTCCTCCGGGGGGCTTGCAACGGCCGTCGCAACGGAGCACAATCGGGCCTATGCTGATCCCACAGTACTCGCTTCGCTGGCTCTTCGCAGCCACCGCCGTGTGCGCGGTGATCTTTTCGCTCGTCGGCCTGGCCCTCCGCGGCAGCCATTGGCCGGCGGCCATCTCCGTCGCCATCGGCGCCCTGCTGATCGTGAGCGCGATACACGTCCTGCTGTTCACGCTGGTCGGGCTATACGCCGCCATTTTCAAAGGACGGGGTTCGGCAGCCGACGCAAATAGTCCGGCCTCCCGGCTGCCGCCGCCGTTGTTGTGGCTGGCGGCTTTGGCTCTTCTCGGGGCTGCGGCGGCTCAAGGTGCGGTCCTATCACCCGCGGGGGCTCCCGCAAAATCGTCGATCAGCACCGCGCCGACGCGGCAATTCACCGGCCACGGCCTGCGACTCGACCTGGAGACATGGCCGCTCCGCGGCGGCGGCTACCGGCCGCTGTGGGTGACCATCACCCCGATCGTGCCCCTGGCTGCCGCGCGCACCCTCGTTTTGGAGTTTCGCCAGAAAGGCCACTCATTTCGCGATTCCGGCGCGGATCTCTGCGTCCGCCGCGCGATCGTCGTTCCGGCCGGCTCCGCTACGCTGCGGTTTTCCTTGTCGCTGCCGCGATGGGGCGATTGGGACGAATGCTCGACCACCGTGGTCGAGAACGACGACGTGCTGCCGGCGCTCTCCAGTTCCTGGAACGGCTGGAACAATTCTTCCACATTTCTCAACTGGGATTGGGCGTTTCCACGCATTCTTGCGATGGGCGGCACGGAACCCGACACAACGAAGCTCGCCCAGTTGTTTCCCATGGACGCCTTTTACCAGCTTCAACCACCTTATCAGCCTCAATCAGCGGCGTCCCCTTTCAAGCCGCTTCCCAGTGTGATCGCCCTGCCGGCGGCGGAATTTCCTCGCCGCTGGATCGACTATACCAGTCTGGACATCGTCTGCCTCACGCTGGACCAATTGGCAACACTCCACGACGCGTCCCCCGCGACGCTCAATGCCCTGCTCGCCTGGGTCGGCGCGGGCGGGAACCTCTGGGTTTCCGGCGCGGAACGGCGGCAACTGCCGCAGCTTGAGCACTGCTTGGACATCTTCGCCATTTCCACCCTGGACGTGGGCTCGGCAAATCGGTCCCCATGGACGGAACCCGACAGGAGCCTCCGCGGAAATCCGCTCGATCTGCCTTATAATCCGCGCGGCAACAGCGGGCCCTATTTTGCCCCGACGACAAGTGGGGGTTTCGCCACCGCGACGTCGCCGATTGCCCCGCCCGCGAATAACGCCAAGGCGAAAAGAGTTTCATCCGCTAAGCCCGTGGCGCGGCCGCCGTTCGTAACGTGCCCCTTGGGGCTGGGGCTGGTCGTGGCCGTGGCCGCCGAATCGCCCTTCCCCGGCGACGAGGCCCAATGGACCTGGCTGCTGAACTCGATGGGTTCGCACCGCTGGCTCTGGGAACTGCGCCATGGATTGTCGATCGAAGCCGATAACCCCGATTTCTGGAAGTTTCTCATTCCCGGCATCGGCCTGGCGCCCGTGACGGCCTTTTGCGTGCTCATTACGCTCTTCGTGGTGCTCATCGGTCCCGTCAACTACGGCTTGTTGTGGCGCTGGAAACGCCTGCACCTGCTGGTCGTCACCATTCCCCTGGGCGCGGGCCTGGTGACCGCGGCGCTGTTCACCTACGCGAGCCTGGCCGACGGCTTCGCCACCCGGGTCCGCGCGCGCAGCCTGACCTGGATCGATCAACGCCGCGGACAGGCTGCCTGCTGGACCCGCTTGTCGTACTACGCCGGGTTGTCGCCGGCCGGCGGTTTGACCTTTCCGGCCGACGTGGCGGTCTTGCCGCTGGAGCATTCTCCGGCAAGCCAGCGCGGCGGACGCGGCGACCAGCGGGTGCTCGAATGGGAGGGCGACCAACAGCACCTGGCGGCCGGTTTTGTTCCCGCGCGGACGCCCACGCAACTGTTGACCATTCGTTCCCGCCCCAGCGAAAGCGGGCTCTCGCTGTTGGCGCCCCGCGAGTCGGCCGGCCGGCCGCGGATCGTCAATCGCCTCGGCGCGCAGATTTCGCAATTGGTCGTCCGCACCGCCGACGGCCGTTACCACCAGGCCGCCGACGTCGCTGCCGATGCGACCGTGGTCCTGCAACCGCTGGAGGGCGACGCAGCCACCTCGCTGCTCGGTCCGATCTACCGCGACCATCTCCCCGCCTTGCCGCCGGGCGTCGAGCCGTCGCCGTACGCGTCGATGTCGGTGTTTTCCGCGGGCCGCTATTATCAGCGCTATCGGTTTGGCGTACGGCCCCCGACGCAGGAGACCAGCGTTCTGGAGAAAACGATGTCGCGGTGGCTGGCCTCGCGGACGTTCGACGCGCCCATTCCCCGCGGCAGCTACGTGGCCATCGTGGCCCGCAACCCGGAAGTGCTCCTCGGCACGCCTTTGGCGCGAGAGGAAGCCGGCTTTCACGTGATCTGCGGGGAGTGGTGAGCATGATCGACGGCCGTCCGATGATCGAGTTGCGCAAGCTGCACCGGAACTTCGGCGCCACGCGGGCCGTGGACGACGTGTCGTTCGAGGTCCAGCGGGGCCAGGTCTTCGGCTACATCGGGCCCAACGGCGCGGGCAAGACCACCAGCATGCGGATCCTGTCGACGCTCGATCTGCCCACGTTGGGCGATGCCCTGGTCGACGGTTTCTCGGTGATCGACGATCCCGATCGGGTTCGCCGCCGCTTGGGTTTCATGCCCGACTATTTCGGCACCTACGCCAACGTCAACGTCCGCGAGTATTTGGACTTCTTCGCCCGCGCTTACCAGATTCGCGGCCGCGACCGCCTGATCGCCGTGGATCGCGTGATGCGCTTCACAGGCCTGTGCGTGCTGGCCGAGAAGCCCATCGCGGCCTTGTCCAAGGGGATGAAGCAGCGGCTCTGCCTGGGGCGGGCCTTGATCCACGATCCGGCTGTGCTGGTGCTGGACGAGCCGGCCGCCGGGCTGGACCCGCGGGCACGGATCGAGCTGCGGGAGATGCTGCGGGCCCTGGCCGCCGAAGGCAAGGCGATTCTCATCAGTTCGCACATCCTCACCGAGCTGGCCGAGATTTGCGACGTGGTGGGCATTCTCGAACGCGGCCGCCTGCTGGCCGTGGGCACCGTCGAGCAAATCCAAGCCCAGGGGCAAACCCCCGAAAGCCTGGTGGAAGTCCGGGTGTTGGGCGGCGCCGGGCCGCTGGCCGCTTGGCTCGCCCAGCGCGGTCGGTCGCGGGAGCTCCGCACAAACGGCGACGCCCTGGCGTTCCTGCACCCCGGCGGCGCGGAAGCCGAGGCCGACTTATTGCGGGCGATGATCGAAGCCGGGTTTCGCGTGGTCGCCTTCGGCTCCCGGCGGCGGTCGTTGGAGGACGTGTTCATGCAGGTCACCCGGGGGTTGGTACAATGAGCGAACCGCCGCAACTGGAAACGCCGCTGACGGCCGCGATTGTGCTACCGGCCGAACTGGCCGCCGCGCCGGGCGCTCTCGATCGGCTGCTCGCCCGCATCGGCGAACACGTCAACCCGATCCTCGTCAAGGAGACGCGGCAGGCGCTGAAGAGCCGGCAGTTCACCATCACTTTCGCGCTCTTGCTGCTGTTCGGCTGGGGCTGGTCGATGCTCGGTCCCGCGGTGTTCGGCCCGGAGATTCGCTACGCTCCCAAGGGCACGGCGATGTTCATCGGCTATTACCTGATCCTCGCCTTTCCGCTGTTGGTGATCGTGCCTTTCAGCGCGTTCCGTTCGCTGATCGGCGAATCGGAGGAAGGGACCTACGAGCTGATCGCTATCACCACGCTCCGCCCCAGCCAGATCGTCAGCGGCAAGCTCGCCAGCGCCGGCTTGCAGATGGCGATCTACCTCTCGGCCATCGCCCCCTGCGTGGCTTTCACCTACCTGCTCCGCGGCATCGATTTCCTTACCATGGCGCTGGCGATTTTCTTCACCGTTTTGGCTTCGCTGGGCCTTTCGCTCTGCGGACTGCTGCTGGCCACCCTCACCACCGAGAAGCATTGGCAGGTGGTGCTCTCCGTGGTGGGCATCATCGGCTTGCTCTTTACCTTCATGGTAAACTGCCAGCTCGCCTCCGGCATGATCCTCATGGGCGGCAGCGCCTTCGGCCAGCCGGGATTCTGGAATGCCCTGGCGATCTTCCTGATGAACTACGCCGGCTACTTCCTGCTGCTATTCTTTGCCGCCACCGCGCAGCTCACCTTTGCCAGCGACAATCGCTCCACGCGGCTGCGGATTGCGATGCTCATCGAGCACGCGATCATCGTCGCCTCGCTCGCCTGGGGCTGGCTCGAAACCGATTTCCCGCCCGACCTCTTCGCCGTCGCCGCGCTGCTGCTCACCTTGCACTGGTACGTACTGGGGGCCTGCATGACGGCCGAATCCCCGGGGCTGTCGTTGCGCGTTCGGCGGCGGCTGCCGCAGAGCCTGCTGGGCCGGGCGGTGTTCACCTGGTTCAATCCCGGCCCGGCCACGGGCTACGTGTTTGCCGTCGCCGCCATGTTGGGGATGTTGGCGGTCGTCGCGATCGCGGCGCAGTTTCACCCCGTGTCAACGGCCGCGGCGCCGACGGCCGCGTTTCGGCCGCCCGTCGGTCGGTTCGAGATCGCCGCGTTTGCCATGTTGTGCGTATCCTACCTGACCATTTATCTCGGCCTGGGCCTGGCGTTGATCCGCGCGCTGCGGAGAATTTGCCAAGTACGGCGGCTGTTGGCGATCTTGGTGCAGGTGCTGCTGGTGCTGTTGGGCACGATCGTCCCTTTCACGATCCAATTGTCCTCGCCCGAGCTGCGGCACCTCGACTACTCCTACCTGCAGATCACCAACCCGTTCTGGACCCTATTTGAAGCGCTCGGCCATTGGGGCGTGCTGCTCACTTACGACCTGTTGTGGGTGATCTTGCCTTTGGCCGCGCTGCTGGTGTTTGTCCTCAATCTGCCGGCCATTGCCCGGGAAGTGGGGCAGGTCCGCGTGGCCAAGCCCGTGCGGGTGGAGGAAGAAGACGCTCAGCAGAATGCGCTGCAGCCGACGCGAAAAGACCCCTGGGACGATGCGTTTCCCGCTTCCGACGGCGGGCCGGCCGACGCCTGATGGCACATGGAACCTTGAAAGAATTCCCCCCGACACCTAAGGAAAACGACCATGATCAAGCGGCAGCGGTTTTTCTCGGGCATGGCGGCTCTGCTGGCAATCGCGTGGGGCGTTGCCGCGGCAAGTGAGCTGAAGACCGTGGCGAACTACGCCCGGCCATTCGAGACGCCCACGCGGCGGGTCTTCATCCCCTTGCCGCCCGGCGCCGTGGAACCCGGCGGCTGGTTGCGCGACTGGTGCCTGGCGGCGCGCGACGGATACACCGGGCACATGGACGAGGTGCATGCCGAGTTCCGCCGCGCGTGGGCCATCGACCACAAGATGACCGGCGACCGGCTCACCTGGCCCAAAGGCGCCTGGCCCTACGAAGGAGGCGGCTACTGGTTCGACGGCCTCGCCCGCCTGGGCTATGTCTTGCACGACGACGCCCTCATCCAACAAGCCAAGAGGCGTCTCGACGTCGTCGTCGACAACATGAACGACAACAGCATTCTCTTCCTCTGGTGGCTCAATAAGAACAAGCCCGACGATGTGAAATCCATCCACTGCGACTCGGCCTGGCCGATGTGGGCCTGCGGTCTGCTGGGGCGGGCTCTGGCCGCTTATTATGCCGGCTCCGCGGACCCCCGCGTGTTGCAAACCCTCGCGACCGGCTACGGCGGCGGCCGCGACTGGCTGCGGCTGGGCTGGGGTATGTCGAACGCCTGGCCGGCCTTTGAAACCTACACCTGGACGGGAAACCGCCAGATCGCCGCCGCGCTCACCGCGCTGTTCGCCACCGACGGCGGCGGCCAAAACGGCAAACGCGATTCCTGGAACCGTTATCGCCGCATGCCCAACGATAAACCGCGGGCCGAGCCCAACGACCACGGCGTTCACTTCCTCGAAAGCACGGCCCCCTGGGCCCTGGGATACCTCTGGACCGGCAACCGCGACTTCCTCGCCGCGCCGCTGGCCTGGCACGACATGGTCGCCCGCGACTCCATGCAGCCCTACGGGGTGATTGTCGCCGATGAGTATTACGGGCCCACCGGCGCCTTCCGCGGCACCGAGACCTGCGACGTGGCCGGTTACCTCTGGAGTCAGATCCTCCTGCTCTCCGTCAGCGGGCAAGGACGCCTGGCCGACCGGGCCGAACGGGCCTTCTTCAATGCGGGCGCGGCCACCGTCGCCCGCGATTTTCGCACCCACGTCTATTTCCAGACTCCCAACCGCTTCGTCGACAACTCCCCCTCCTGCCCGCACGGCCCCCGCGCGTCGGGCTGTTCGTACAAGAAGTGCCACTATCCGCTCTGTTGCACGGCCGCGTTGAACCGCATCCTCCCCAACTACGTGATGCACATGTGGATGGCGACCTACGACAACGGGCTGGCGGCCACGCACTACGGCCCCTGCAAGGTCTCCGCGCTGGCGGCCGACCGGGTGCCGGTCGAGATCGTCTGCCGCACTGACTACCCCTTCAACGAGGTCATCGACGTGGCCGTCAAGCCGGCCCGCGACGCCACCTTTCCGCTCTCGTTCCGCATCCCCGGCTGGTGCAAGAATGCCGCCCTGACGTTGAACGGCGCGGCACTTGCCGCCGCGCCCGACGGCAACGGTTTCGTGCGGATCGAGCGCTGTTGGAAGCCCGGCGACGCCGTCCGGCTGCGGTTTCCCATGACGCCGCGATTGGCGACCGGGCGCGACGCCAACGCCGCGGGCGCGCCCTACGCCTCGGTCTCGTATGGCCCGCTGCTCTTCGCGCTGCCGATTGCCGACACCGAAAATGCCAACACGCCCGACCCGGCCGCCCGCTGGAAATACGCCTTGGATACGCAACGCGCGAATCTCTCAGCCGGCATCGCGGTGGAGCGGCGGGCGATGCCCGCCAGGTGGGACTGGCCGTTGGACTCGCCGCTAAAGTTGCGGGCCGATGCCGTAGCGATCGACTGGAACCCGACGCCCCAGACGCCGCGCCTGCCGGCCGAACCGATCGCCGCGCGGGAACCGGCCCGACGCATCACGCTCATCCCTTACGGATGCACCAAGTTCCGCATCTCGATGTTCCCCGTAACGGCCCCAGCCGGGGCCGCGGGAAACGTCGCCCCAGGGCGCCAATGATCTGCGAAGACGGGCCTTTTCCAACGTCCGCGGCGATCGGCAAGGCCGCGGGAAAGTCACCGTTCCTCGATGTCCTGCAAGGTCCGCAGGGCGAGTTCTCGCACCCGTGGGTCGGCGTCGCACAACATTGCCGTAACGCTCGGCACCGCGTCGATCCCCATCCGCACCAACGTGTGGGCGGCGTCGATCCGGACGTATCCGTCCTTGTCGCACAGCAATACGGCCAGCGCCGGTATCGCCGCCTTGCTAAGCTTCGGGCCGATCGCTTGCAGAGCCAGGATGGTGGTCTGGCGGACCGTTGCGTCCCGATCCCCCAGCCGTGCGATCAGCGCGGGTATGGCATCCTTGGCGTCTTCCCCGAACTCTCGCAAAGTCCGCACGGCGAGTTCACGGACCCGGGCGTCCTCGTCGCAAAGCACTCCCATGACGCTTGGCACCGCCTCCGGCCCCAGGCTCACCAATGCGTGCGACGCGTCACTACGGATGTAACCGTCTCGGTCGCGCAGTAATTCCGCGAGAGCCGGTATGGCGGGCTTGGCCTTCGGGCCGATCGCTTGCAGGGCAAATATGGCAGACTGGCGGACCAAGACATCGGGGTCCCGCAGTCGTGCCACGATAGCGGCTTGCGCCATGTCGAGGCGGCCGGTCGCGCTGGCCAGCGATTGGCCTTGCTGTTGCGGGCCTTGCCCGTAAGCGGCGGAAGCGAAAAGGCCAGCGATGCCCAGCAACCATGCAAGCACCTTCGTCGTCGCCCCCTTTCGGCATTCCGCGGCCGTTGACCGGAGTGCTGCCGTCTGGTTGTGGATCATGCCCATAATGCACCGCGCCTCTCGGTTCACCGGTTTCAGCCCTCGACCACTCGGCCCGCTACGCCCACGGCTTTCTATCGTAGTTACTCCCCCACCGCCGGGCAAGTTTGCGGCCAAAGAAAGCGGCGACGAATCGCCGCCGTACAAAGGCGGGCGGACCCGCTAACCCACCATTCCCAGCAGGGTTTGCGGGGATTCGTAAAGGATGCTGCGGGCGATTCCGAGAGCGTCGTCGCGCGAGTACTGGCCCTGAAGGATCTTCTCCGCCAGCACCCGCGCCAACTGCTTCTCCGCCATCCGCGATTTGCCGTACACCCATTCCACGCAATAGGCGTCGGAGAAGAAGCCCATTTGCTTGGCGACCGGCAGCATGTCGAGCCGCTCGGCGATGATCTGGCGGATGCAGTCGGGAAAGAAGTTGTGCCACCAATAGCCGGCCAGGCTCAGATTGGGCAGCTCCCGCGCCATCGTGCAGAAAGCCTGGTTGGCGTGGCGCGACGCCAGGAAGACCTGGAATCGCAAACGGGGGTGTCGGCCGATCATCTCCGCAATCTGGTGGATGGTGCGCTGGTGGAGGATGCTGGCGGTTTCGTAGGGCATGGGCTCGGCGCCGAGGCTGAACTGGAAGACGATCCGGCCGGCGTGTTTTTCCATGGCCGTCAAGAATGCCTCGTTGATGTACGAGGCATAGACGTCGCGCTCGGCCGGCCCGGCCTGAGAGCGGCGGCGGATGGCGGCCTCCATCTCGGCGTCGCTTACCAGGTGGTAGTCGATCGACGTGGAAAACCCGGTAGCCGTGCTGATGAGCTGATCGTAGGGGATGGCGCCGACGTAATGCTCGATCGCCGCGTGGACGTCGTCGAGGCAGCCGATCACGCGATCGCTCGGCGGCCGCTGCCCGCCGATCGGCGAGGGCGGCTCCGGCTGCCGCCCCCAGCAATGCTCCAGCTCGTAGAGCGCGGTATCGAATTCGCCCCATTGGCAGCGGGTGAAGAACGCCCATTCCAGCGCGTATTGCAAGCGGGCGTCGTCTTCGCCCGAGCCCCGCCGGGCATGCTCGGCGCAGGTGCGGCGGATGTTGAGCCGATCGAAAATTGCGTGGTGCCAGGCCCGGTCGTCGGCCCGCTCGCGGATCATCGCGTCGAGCCGCCGCCAGTTGCCGGGCGTGATCGGCTGATCCCAGTCGTAGAGATCGCGGAGGATCATCCGCAGCATCCAGGCGCAGCTCGTATTGCGCACCAGCGGCAGATACGGCAGGGCTTCCTCGATCCGCCGCTGGGCCTCGGCCGGCTCGGGCCAACCGGGATATTGCGTCAACCTCGCACCGCTGGGACAGCCGGCCGCATAGAGATCGCTGATCAGCATGTGGTAGAGAAGGATGTCGTGCAGACCGCGGGCGCCGAGCCGCCCGCCCACGAGATGCGTGTGCACGTCGAACCGTGGCACTTCGGCCAGGGCATGTTCAAGATCGTCGATCAGGTCCCGTGGAGTCATGGGCGATATTCCTGGAGAGAGGGAGTTGATTCGTATTTGTGGTGCAGGCGTCACGCCGGTATTTTTCGCGGCAAGCGGGACGCCTGCACCACAAGGGCGGCCAACCGGCTTGGAGCATAACACGCTGTTGCCGGAGGCGTCTATGCGATTTTGCGCACGGCGCTTGCGACTTTGCGCAGCGCGGCGACAAACCCGCGGCCCTGCGCAATGTTGCAACTTGGGTGCGCGTTTCTGCATAGACACACGCTCCTGAAGATGGCATATTGAGGGCAGATGCTTTCGCCCGCCCATCGGGGTGGACCGTGCGACAGCCGACGGCGAAGGAGATTGACCGCGTGTCCTTGATCGACCTGCATTGCCATATTCTTCCCGGTATCGACGATGGCGCCGGCGATCGCGCGGAGGCCCTGGCGATGGCGCGGCTGGCCGTGGCCGACGGCATCGCCACGATCGTGGCCACGCCTCATCAACTGGGGCCGTTTGCCCATAATCGGGGCGATTCGATCCGGGCGGCGGCCGCTGCGTTTCAACTCCTGCTGGAAGAGGAGCAGGTGACGCTGCGGATCCTGCCCGGCGCCGAGCTGCGAATCGAACCGGGGATGGTGGAAGCGGAGTTGGCCGCCCGGCTTGCCAGTGGCGAGTTGCTCACCTTGGCCAACCAGGGGCGGCACGTCCTGTTGGACCTCCCGGAGCGGGTGTATGTGCCATTGGATCGCCTGCTCGTGGAACTGGCTGCGGCGGCGTTCGTGCCGATCCTGGCGCACCCGGAACGGAACCGGGAAATTCTCGCCCGGCCCGAGATTCTGCCGCCGCTGGTGCAAGCCGGATGTCTCTTGCAGGTGACCGCGGGAAGCCTGTTGGGGGAGTTCGGCGACGAGGTGCGGCACGTGGCCGATCGGCTGGTTCAGCAGGGCGTCGTGCAATTCGTCGCCAGCGACGCACACCATATCCACTTTCGAAAGCCGCTTTTGGCGGAGGCTTTCGCGCATCTCGCGCAACTCGCGGGCGTGGACGCGGCCGAGCGTTTATGCCATGAGAATCCGGCTGCCGTCGCGGCGGGCCAGCCGATTTCCGCCCTCAACCCCACTATCGGAATGGAATAGAAATGCCATTTGCCCAGTTTGACCGGAGCCGGTTGCGGATGCAGCCGCTGGAGAAGCGGACCCACGACCTGGATCGCACGTGCCTGGTTTTCCCGGATACGCCCCGCGAGCCGTTCGCCCACGAGGCACTGGCGGAGATCGCCGATCGAATCGTGGCCGCGGCCGAGAGCCGGCGGGCGGTGATCTTCGCCTGCGGCGCCCACGTGCTGCGCAAGGGGAACGGCCCGCTGCTGATCGACCTGATGCGGCGAGGGCTGCTGGGACTGGTGGCGCTGAATGGCGCGGGCGCGATCCATGATTTCGAGCTGGCGATGATCGGCGCAACCACGGAAAGCGTGGCGCGGTACGTGAGCACGGGCGAGTTCGGCCTCTGGTACGAGACGTCGCGTTTCAACGAGGCGGCCGTCGCGGCGCAGCGGGACGGGATCGGCCTGGGCGAGGCGCTGGGGCGGATGATCGAAGCCGAGGAGTTTCCCTACCGCGAGACGAGCGTGCTGGCGGCCGGCGCGCGTTTGGGGGTTCCCGTGACGGTCCACGTTGGCCTCGGGCAAGACATCGTTCACATGCACCCCAATTTCGATGCCGCGGCCACCGGGGCCGCCTCGTACGCCGACTTCCTGGTTTTTGCGGAGACGGCGTTGCGGCTGGAGGGGGGCGTGTTCCTCAACCTGGGTACGGCCGTGATGGGGCCGGAAGTGTTCTTGAAGGTTCTCACCATGGCCCGCAACGTGGCCCAACAGCGCGGCGAGTCGGTGCGGCATTTCACCACGGCGGTGTTCGATATCGCGGAGCTCGGAGAGCAGCTCGACCACGAAGCCGCGAAGACCGACCCGCGCTACTACTTTCGCCCCTATAAGAGCGTGCTGGTGCGGACCGTGGCCGACGGCGGCAAGAGCTATTACGTGCAGGGCGACCATCGCCGCACCGTTCCGGCGCTGTACGACGAGATCCTCAAGCGAGCGAAGTCATGAAGGTCCTGCAAAGCATGCCGCCGGCGCGGCTCCAGGAGTTGCTGGCCGGGTTTCCGCGGCTGCGGCTGGCGGTCGTGGGCGATTTCTTCCTGGATAAGTATTTCGACATCGAGCCCAGCTTGGGCGAGCTCAGCGTGGAGACCGGCCGCATCGCTCACCAGGTGATGGCCATTCGCCATAGTCCCGGGGTTGCGGGCACGGTGGTGGGCAACCTTGCGGCGCTGGGCGCCGGCACGTTGTACGCGGTGGGATTGACCGGCGACGACGGCGACGGATACGAATTGCGGCGGGATCTCGCGGCGTTGGGCTGCGACACGGGGCACCTTCATCAAGTTCCGCAGCGGATGACGTCGACCTATTTGAAGCCTCACGACCGCACCGATCCTAGCCTTGCCGGCGAGCACTCGCGCTACGACGTCAAGAACCGCGCTACGCCCCCGCTGGACGCGCAGCGGCAGGTCATTCGTTCGCTCGAGGCGTTGCTGCCGCGGTTGGATGCCCTGATCGTCGCCGACCAGGCCGAGGAGCGCGACTGCGGCGTCATCACGGCGCTGGTGCGGGATGCGCTGGCCGAAGTGGTCTGCCGGCATCCGCACGTCGTGTTCTGGGCCGACAGCCGCCGCCGCATCCGCGAGTTTCACGGACTGATCATCAAGCCCAACCAGTACGAAGCGGTGGGCCATGAAAACCCGGTGCCAGGGGACGAGGTCCGCCTGGAGCAGATCATCGCGGCGCTACCGGCGCTGCGGACTGCGGCCGGAGCCCCGGTTTGCGTGACGCGCGGCCCGGCGGGCATGGTTGTGGCCGACGACGAAATTACGGTCGTGCCGGGCGTGCGCGTTGAGGGTCCGGTCGATCCGACGGGGGCCGGCGACAGCGCCACGGCCGGGGCGGTGCTCGCCTTGTCGGCCGGCGCGACGCTGGCCGAGGCCGCGCTGGTGGGCAACCTGGTGGCGTCGATTACAATTCAGCAGCTTGCCACGACAGGTACCGCCCGGCCCGAGGAGCTTGCCCCGCGGCTGGCGCTTTGGCAGTCGCAGCAGGAAGGTTGCGGCGGGCGATAAGGAGTCCATCCGCCATTTGGAGTGCGGCGATTCATCGCCGCTTTTGTCTTGCGACAGTCGCCGCTTCCGTCCCGGGGGGCTGCTGGGGGCCGCATCGGCACTTCAAAGCGGCGATAAATCGCCGCAGTCCAAAGACAGACGAACCCTCACCCTTCGCCGTCGTCGTCGGAGACCTCTTCCCATTGATAGTCGGCCCGCTCTTCTTCGTTGAAGAGCTCGTCCTCCTCTTCCACGGCGATGGGTTTCTCGTCGCGATCTTCCTCTTCCACCAGGGCCGCGACCTTGCGGCCGGCGCGGCGCCGCCGCGGCTCGGGCGCGGCGGGCCGCTCCTTCTTCCGCTCGCCGATTTCCAACACCACCGGACCGCCGGGCGGCGCGGAATTGTCGGGCAAACAGGCCGAGGCCACGTGCAGGGCCTTGAATAGCTTGAAGATGTGCTCGTGGCAGGTGAACACCAGCACCTGCTGGCCGGTGGCGGCGAAATCGCGGAGCACCTCGGCGGCCGCCTTCGCCCGCTCCGAATCGTAGTTCACCAACACGTCGTCCAGCAGCATCGGCAGCGCGGCCCCGCGGCGGGCGTAGCAGCGGGCCAAGGCCATCCGCAAGGCCAGGAACAATTGCTCGCGCGTGCCGCGGCTGAGCTGCTCGACGGGGTGGGCATTGCCCGCCTCGTCGTCCACCCGCAACACCTGCTGCCCCAACGGCGTCCACACCCGGGGATAACGGCCGCGGGTGAGCCGCTCCAGGTAGCCGGAAGCCTCTTGCAGCGTTTCCGGTTGGCGATGCTGCTCGTAGGTGACGCGGATCGATTCGAGAATGCGGTTGGTCACAGCCAGGACTTGCCAGCGGTGGATCGTTTCTTCGAGGCGCTCTTCGACGACGGCCAGGTCGAGATGTTTGCCGGGAAGCTGGCGATCGGCGGCCATGGCCTTGAGCTGCTCGGCCAACTGGCCGCGATTCTCGAAGCGCTCCTGGAGCTGCTTTTCCAGCAGTTGCAGACGCAGGGCCAGGTCGGCCTGGAGCGATTCCAGACGCGAGCCGGTGACGTCGGCCTGGATCTGCTCGCCGACGGCCTGTTCCGGGCAGTGGCCGCCGATGGCCGCGGTGATCTCCCGGGCCAGCGTATCGCGATCGTTGCGGAGCCCTTGGGCGCGGGCGTGCTCCGCGGCCACCTGGCGGAGTTCCTGTTCGCTCTCGACGCCCACCCGCTGGAGCAACTGCCGGCGGCGGTATTTCAGCCGCGCGGCCGCTTCGCTGAAACGGGTTTCCTGGCGGCGGAGCTTGCGCAACTGGCGGCGGAGCTTGTCGCGCCGCTCGACCCGCTGGTGCTGCTCGGCCAGCGCTTCGGCGAGGTAGGCCAATTGCGCCAGCGGATCCTGGTCGGCGACGTCTTCCTTAGCGTCGGCCGACACCTGCCGCACGCGGGCGGTGAAGCCGTCGATCTCGGCGCGGCGCTGCTGGAGCTGCTGTTGTTGCTGTTCCAGGCGATGGCGGATCTGGGCCCCCTTTTCGCTAAGCTGTAAGAACCCCTTGATCTGCTTGGGAGTGATCGTGGCGGGCAGGCCGGCCGACTCCAGGGCTTCGCGCCAGGCGCGCCGCGCGGCCGAGAGATCGCGCCGCGTTTGCTCGACCTTGCGGACCGTCATCTCGGCGTCCTGACGGGCCGACTGCCGCTTGGCGTCCAGTGGCACCAGCGATTCCAGCAGGGCCAACTGTTGTTGCGCCCGGTCCAGCCGCGTCACGAGGGGGCCGCCGCCGCGGGGAAGCTGCTTATCGAGCGCGTCGCGTTCTTCCTGGGTCTCGCGGATCTGCGCCTTGAGCAGGCCGCTTTGTTTTTCCGAGGTCTCCAGGTGCCGTTCATGGGTGAAGCCGAGCATGAAATGGCTGGCGCCCGCGGCGACGAATCCGGCGATTCCGATCAGGGCTACGATCCAGCCCACGCTGCCCAGGGCCGACCACATAAAGAATCCCAACACGATCAGCACCGAGCCGCAAACGAACATCCCGCCCAAGAGGACCAGTGCCCACACCGGCAGGAGCTGCGCGTGCAGGACTTCGTGGCTCTCGGCTTTCATTTCGTTTTGAGAGCGGCCCAACTCCTCCAACCGCTCGTCGATCTGCACGCGGCGGCGCAACTGCGCCACTTCGCCACCGATGCGATCCATGGCGGCGGCCAGGTCGCGTTGACCGTGCGATTCCAGGGCCGCCGAAAGCTGGGCGTCGAGCGCCTCGGCAGCCTGCCGCGCGGCGGTGGCCTGCTCGGTGGCCTCCTGGGCGCGGTGATGCGCCAGCCGCAACGCCCGCGCGGCAGGCCGAATCGACCGCACGCGGCGGGGGGTGGTTTCGGGGAGCGAACGTGGATCGACGTCGAGGCCCAATCGCTTTCCCAGGCTTTCCAGCTCCTGCTGCAGGGCGGCCACGCCGGTTTCGATTTGCGCGCGCCCGTCGGTAATGCTCTTGATCCACGATTGTTGCTCGGCCAGGGCCTCGATCCGCGCCGACTGCCGCAACAGCGCTTCACTGACCGCCAGGCCGGCGCCTTCCTTGCGGAACTGCTCGCGCCGCTTGCGGAAGGCGTCGAGCCGCTGCTGATACTTGCGCAGCCGGGCGTTCAGGGCGTCGAGCCGCTGGGTGGCCTCGTCGGGAATCGATTTCGCCACGCCCAGCAGCGCGAGCTGGCGGTCCAGTTCGGCCCGCTGCTGCCAGCGCGGACGCAAGGCGACGGCCAATTCGGCTAGGCGGGCACGATATTGAACTTGCGTTTTTTCTTCTTCCAGCCGGGTGATGTCGCGATCGAGTTGGGCGCGGTCGACCGCCAGGCGGCCGTAGCGGCGATTGAGCTGCCCCAGCTCCTCGATCTCGGTGCGAAGTTTTTCCCGCTCCGCGAGCAACTGCACGATCTGGCACGGCTGGCCGTCGACGGCCAGGATGCGGTGGCGGGAACGTTCCAATTCGCGCATCACTTCCACCAGCGAAACGCGGTCCAGCCCGGCCGTGAGGTCGTACAGCAGTTGCGCGGCCTGGGTGTCGCCGAGGGTGGCCAGCTCCTGAAGCTCCTCGAGGCTGATGCCGAAGACGTTGTTGAAAATCGATTCGTCCATCTCGGCCAAGAGCACCTTGAGCAGGTGTTCGCCTTGGCGGGTGCCATCGTCGGCCACCAGGGCCAGCTCGCCTAGGGCGGTGCCGGCCGCATCGTCATGGCGGCAGATCTGGAAGCGGCCGTTAGGGCCGGCCACGTGGATCGAGCCGCCCGGCTGGCCGCCCCGCAACGGCGGCAGGTAGCGCCGCCGCGAGGGCGAGAATCCGTAGAACACCGAGCGGACGAATTCCAGGAGCGTCGACTTGCCCGCTTCGTTGGGACCGTAAATCACGTTGAGTCCCTCGTCGAAGCCCTCCAATCGCAAGCCGCTCCAGACGCCGAAACCGTCGACTTCGAGAAAGTTGATTTTCACGATTGGGGCTCCTCCCCGCTCAACAGGTCAACGCCCAACAGCGCCGCCTCGCGGAGCACGCGTTCGCGATGCTGCGGGTCGCGGATCGCCACCGACGCGCTCAAGGTGCCGGCGAGATGCCGTGGATCGAGATACTCTTCCAGGGCCAGCGGTTCGTCGGGATTCATCTGGTACTGCCGCACCTCGCGGAGGAAATCGCCGCGAATCGCCTCCTGCTCGTACCACTCGGGCGGCAGCGTGGCCACCGGCTCGGCGTCCAAGGCCACGCTCCACCGCGCCGGGGAAGCGATGCCATACTCGCTCCGCAGCCAGCCCAAAAGCTCCCCCGCCAACGCCCCGCGGCCGAGCAGGTTCATCAGCGGGCCGGTTCCCGAAATCGTCCACGAGATCAGCAAATCGACGCCCGCGGCCGACTCCGCCAGGCCGTGCATCCGCTCGCGGAGCAGGCCTTCCAGATCGTCGCGGCTGGTGCACGGATCAATCACCAGCCGCGCGCCAAGCCAGCGGAGAACGTCGGCCGGCAGTGGGCTGGTGCGGGCGCGCGATTGCTCGTCGACCTGCACGAGCGTCGAACCATGGGCGCCCGCCTCCCGCGGGCAGCGGCCTTGCGGACTGCCGCAGTCGTGGGCGACCTGGGGAGCGCTGAAGAGCGTGGCGCGGTCGTGGCGCCCGCCCAGGGCCCAGTAGTGGAGGCCGCGAGCTTGCAGGGCTGCGACCTGCGCCGGACCGTGGGCCACGCCGATCGTGAACAGCCCCGAGGGGTCAGCCGTAAACTCGGCGGGATCCATCGCCCGGGTGCGATCGCGGCTGACGCCGATCAAGCGGACCGCGGGCGCGGCGTCGTGCTCGTGGAGCAATTCCGTGACCCGGCCGCGAGGGAAGACGTGGACGTTGGCGGGCAGGTCCAGCCAGGCCGGCCAGTCTTCCGGCGGATCGACCGAGCCGCCGGCCCAATAGACGGGAATTTTTCGCGCCGAGAGCCGGGCAAACTGTTCGGCCAGAAAGAGCGGCCCGCGGGGGCCGGTATTCTGGGCATGCAACAGATCGCCGGAAAGGATGAGGAATTCCGCCTCCTCGGCCAAGACCGCGTCGAACACCCGTGCGGCCGCCTGATAGGGTGCATCGATGAAGCGATCGCGCAAATGCTCGGGAACTTCCGCCACCCCTGCCAGCGGCTGCTCCAAGTGGAAGTCGCTGGCATGCACGAAACGAAAAGGCCCGTGCGACATGGTCACCTCGGGTGCAACTTGGGCAATTGGGGAAAACTTACCGACGTAGTGTACCCAGTTGGGGGAATCCTGGCTACAGAGGTCGAGAGAAGTGGCGGGAGAACGGCAAAGTTCGGACGCCACGGCCCAAAGTAGAACGGAATTCATTCCGTTTCCCTGAAAAAGGCAAAGGTAACGGAATAACTTCTGTTCTACGAAGGGGACTTTGCAGTCCCTTTGGAGAGAAGTGGCGGGGCGTGGTCGAACAGCGAGTCACCGTATTCGGCAAAACGGCCGTCACTCGACGGTGTTGGCCGCAAGTCGTTTCCGCAAAATACGTTGCGCGGCGATGATTATCGCCCGTTTTTGTTCCAGGAACTCTTTCGCGTGCGGCGGCACGTCGTCGGGGATCGGTGGCGGGTCGACGGCAAGTTGGGCGTCGACGGTGGCGGCGTCCGCGCCGTAGACGAAACACAGCACTTCACGGGTGCTGTGCTTCTTTTGAGTCGGGTCGAAGGGAAAGCCAAGAGCGCCTGCCGCAAGCAGTGCCATCACTTCGTGTTTGGTGAGTTTCGTTTTCCTCATCGCTGGTCCTTTCCGCGGGACGGCCCCGCGGCGCCATTATAGTCGCTGGGTGTCCATTTCTTGTCGTCCTCATGGCGGGGTTGCCGGGGCTTTCGAGCAGGGTTTGTTTGGGCTTCGGCGCCGGAAGCCGTGGCTGCGGTTGCGCATGGAGTAGCGCGCAGCGGGAAAACGAACCGGGAGCGGAGGAACAGGCGAGAACGACGCCCGCTCGCACTACGAAGACGGAGCGGCGCTGAGCTTTTCGAGCTTGTCGTTGAGGCTCTCGAATTGCGCGATCATATCGGGCAATCTCGCCAGGTGCGCTTGCTGAACCCAGAAATCGCGTTCCGAGACGGCCGGAATGCCGATGATCCGGGCGCCCGCGGGCACGTGATCGATCACCCCGGCCATCGCGCCCAACACGGCCCCACGGTGCACGCACAGGTGTTCGCCGACGCCGGCCTGGCCGGCAACGACCACGTAATCGCCGGAGTCGGTGTTGCCGGCAATCCCCACCTGGGAACAGAGGAGGTTGTGCGCGCCGATGCGGGCGTCGTGGGCGATGACCACGTGGTTGTCGATCTTGGTGCCTTGTCCGACGGACGTCGAGCCGAAGGTGCCGCGATGGATGGTGGTGCCGGCGCCGACGTCGATGTCGGCGGCCAGGGCCACGTTGCCTGGGGTCGCCCCACGGCAAGGCTGATTTTCGACGCGGTTATAGGCGCTGCCGTAGCAGCCCAGCGTCACGGCGGCGTGAACGAGACAATGCGCGCCGACGGTGGTATCCTCGTGCAAAACGACATTGGGAAAGATCGTCGCGCCGGGTCCGATTTTCGAGCCGGCCATGATCCGCGCGCCGCTGTGAACGGTCACGCCGGCCGCGATCTCCACGTTGTCGCCGATCGTGGCGAAGGGATGGATCTCCACGTCGTCGGCGATCCTGGCCGAAGGGCTGACGTGTGCGGCGGGAGAAATTCCCGAGCGCGGCGCCACGCGCGGCGGGCGAAAAAAACAAACGATGCGGGCAAAGGCGGCATGCGTGTCCGCCACGCGGATGGCCGAGATTGCCTCGGGCTCGAAACCTTCCGGGGCAACGATGGCCGAAGCCCGGCAGGCCGCCAAATCGCGACTGTTTTCCGCTCGATCCAGCAAAGCGATCTCGCCGGGCTCGGCATCGCACAGAGGGGCCGCCCCCCGAATCATCAACTCGCCGTCGCCGATTAACTGCCCCTCGACGAGGCTTGCCAATTCGCCCAGCTTTGCCTGCATTCGCGACATCCTTTCCACGACGGCGGCACTTAGATCGCCGGCCTTCCGCTCCCGACCCATCCTCGCCAGACCGGGGCCTTCGCTCTTTTGGATGCTAGTATATACTCCGGCCGGCGTAGCAAGACAAGCCGAGTTCGCGCGACGCTCCATCGAAGGCACGGTCCTGCCATTATTACCCCCCGAAAGAGCCCGGGCGAAGCGGACGATCCCCCCGAGGCAAAAGCGGCGGTGAATCGTCGCAATCCAAAGAGTGGCCGCAAATGCTTGTTGGCACGGTCATTGCGGGATTTGCCGGCACCCACGCCATTCATTCCGCACCTCATTTGCCGGGCGACGCGATTCTGCGCGGATGAGCGGACGAAGCGGTGGGGCCTGTCAGGCAAACCCGGCGGTGGCCGGGCCGGAAACTGCTTGCCCGCTCGGGCGTCGGCCGATACTTACGACGATGGAGCATTCTGCGAACGATTCCCTGGCGCGAACCGCACGCTGGTGTTACGGTTCGCCGCAATGGGAATCGCGCGGAATATAAAATTTGTTTGGGCATGGACGCGCCCAGTCCGGTGCGCCGAGGGGAGACCTTCGGCTGGTGCTGCTTCTTGGAACGCACGGCGTCTATGCTCGAACAACGCAATCTGAAGATTGACCTCTTCGCCTTGGCGATCCTGGTCTTGACGATCTTTTTGTCGGCAGCCGTCTTGAGTTACGACGCGGCCGATCCGCCCAGCAAGCTGGTGTTTCCCGAACGCACGGAAACGCTCAATGTGTGCGGCCGCTCGGGGGCGGTGGTGAGCAGCCTGCTGCTGGATTTTGTGGGACTGGGGGCATACTACCTTTTGCTGTCGCTGGCGGTGCTGGCCGCCGCGCTGTTGACGCGCCGCACGGTGAGCGATCCGCTGCTGCGAACGGTGGGCTGGTTCATTTCGCTGCTGGGCTTCACCACCCTGGTGCAACTGGCCGTGCCGCAGTTGTCGCCGGGACCGGTGATCGGGTCGGGCGGATATTTGGGCGCCGCGATGCGGGGACTGCTGGAGACCCATTTCGCCAGCGTGGGATCGTACATCATGGCGATGAGCCTGATCCTCGTCGGCCTGTTGCTTTCGACCGATTACCTGGTAATCCATCTGCTGCTGATGGCCACGGCCGGCCTGGGCCGCGTGGTGATCCACGTGTTGGCCGGTTATGCGCAGACGTTGGGATGGAAGACGACCGGCGTGGCGCGCGCCCCGCGGGTGCAGTTGGCCGGCAGCACGGTCGCCGTGCGCATCTCGGGGCGGCCGGCCGAAGCGGTCGAGGCTTCGAAGGCCGACGAGCCCAAGGCCGACGAAGAGCCGGCGGAAGAGGCCGAGGCGGGTGCGGAAGACGCGCCGCCGAAGGAGAAGCCCGCCAAGCGCGGTCCGCTGGCCTCGATGCTCCGCATTCGCAAGCCGCACAAGGAACCGGATCGCCAGGAGATGATCGAGGAGATCGAAGAAGCCAGCCGCAAGGACAGCGACGCGGAATACGACTTGCCCGCGCTGGACCTGCTGCTGCCGGGCGAGCCGTTCTCGTTCGACGAGCAGGTGAAGGACGTGCAGCGCAAGGCGGGGATCCTGGAAAAGACGTTCGCCAACTTCGGCTTCCACGTGAAGGTGGTGGACATCCAGACCGGGCCGGTGATCGCCCAGTTCGAAGTCGAGCTCGAGGCCGGCCTGCGGCTGAGCAAGATCACCAGCCTGGCCGACGACCTGGCCATCGGGCTGCGGGTGCCCAGCGTGCGGATCGTCGCGCCCATCCCCGGCAAGAACACCGTGGGCATCGAGGTTCCCAACCTGCAGCGGCAATTGGTTCGCATGCGGGAAGTGATGGAAGAGGCCAACGGTAAGGCGCGGAAGATGCGCATTCCGCTGTACCTGGGCAAAGACGTCGCCGGAGTGCCGATGGTCGCCGACCTGACCAGTCTGCCGCACTTGTTGATCGCCGGCCGCACGGGCACGGGCAAGAGCGTGTGCCTCAACACGATCATCGTGTCGATGCTGATGACCCGGCGGCCCGACGAGGTCCGCATGTTGCTGATCGACCCCAAGATGGTGGAGCTCAGCCCGTATCGCAAGATTCCCCACCTGATGCACCCGGTGGTCACCGACATGCGCAAGGCGGAGGCGATCCTGGCCTGGGCGGTGGAGAAGATGGAGGAACGTTATCAGTTGCTGGCCCGGGCGGGGGTGCGCCATATCAGCGTCTACAACCAGTTGGGCGAAGAAGAACTGATGGAGCGGATCAAGCCGGAAAACGAGGAACAACGGCGGCTGATCCCCAACCAGATGCCCTACATCGTGGTCGTGGCCGACGAGATGGCCGACATGATGATGACCGCGGCCAAGGAAGTCGAAGGGCACATCATCCGCTTGGCGCAAAAGAGCCGTGCGGTGGGAATCCACCTGGTGCTGGCCACGCAGAAGCCCACCGTGGACGTGATCACCGGGCTGATCAAGTCGAACCTGCCGGCGCGGATCTCCTTCCAGGTATCGAGCCGCACCGACAGCCGCGTGGTGCTGGATGAAATGGGCGCCGACAAGCTCTTGGGCAACGGCGACATGCTGTTCCTCTGGCCCGGCACCAGCACGCTCATCCGCGGCCAAGGCACGTACCTCAGCGACGACGAAATCAACAGCGTGATCGCGTCGGTGGCCACCAGCGAGCCGGACTTCGTTACGGAGTTGGTGCAGCTCAAGACGCCCGACGAAACGGCCGCCGGCGATGGGCCCAAGGCCAATCACCGCGACGACCTTTACGAGGCGGCCGTGGACATCGTCATTCGCGAGGGACGCGGCAGCGTGTCGCTATTGCAGCGGGCGCTGGGCATCGGCTACGGCCGCGCGGCGCGGCTGGTGGATTACATGGCCGAGGACGGCATTGTGGGCAACTACAACGGCTCGCAGGCCCGCGAGGTACTCATCACCCTGGAACAATGGGCCGAGATGTGCGGCGGCGGTCAAACGGGCGCGGACAAGCCGCCGACCGCTGCGCCGGCCGAGCCGCCGCGGCGTCCGGGCGGCGAGATCCTGCTGGCTGCGCCCGAGCGGCGTAGTCCCCGCGTTCCTGTTGCCTCTCTGACGTTGGCCGACGTCGAAAGCGAAGAGGAAAGTGCGGCCGCCGGCCGCAAGCCGGACGAGGACCTGGAAGAGGAAGACGAATTCGACGACGACGAAGAAGACGATGATGATGATGAGGAGGAGGACGAGGAAGACGAAGACGACGAGATGGAGGTCGAGTCGGACGACTTTGTCGAGGCGCCTTTCGGCGACGATGCGGATGCGAGCGACGACGTGACCGAATTGGACGACGACGCGGATGCGTACGACGAAGAGGAAGAATACCCGGTCAGCGCTTTTCAACATGAAGAAGAGGACGGGCCGGAGGATAAGCCGCATCACACCACGCCCCGCCCGCGCCGCCGCACGGGGAGTGGGTGAGTTGGGCTGTTTCGGTCCGCAATCGCGATTGGCCGGCGCGTTGAACGCTGACCGAATTGGGTAGCACGCCCGCGTGGTCAAGCCGGCACGGTGTGCGCCCGAAAGAAATCCGCCACGGTCGACTTTGGCGTCTTGCTACGGGCAACTGAGAGAACCAAGTCGGCATACGTATCGCTGTCGGCGGTCAGCCGGCGACGATTTAGCGCGAGGAAGACGTAGGCCGCCACCGCGCCCACCCGCTTGTTTCCGTCGACGAACGGGTGGTTCTGGACGAGGTGAAACAAACATGCCGCCGCCATTTCGCAGAGGTCCGCGTGAAGAAACTGGCCGCCGATGCCGGCGGCGGGCATGGCAATGGCCGACTGCAACAGTCCCCAATCGCGCACGCCTTCCGCTCCGCCGTAACGCGCGATCTGGTCCTGGTGGATGGCGACGATTTCCTCAAGCGTGAGAAAGGCCGGTTGCACGGGATTTCACTCCGCCAGCCGCCGCAGCGCTTCGCCGTACTGCTCATTACAGGCTGCCAAGGCTTGCTGGAATCGCTTCTGCCGCCGCTTGTCGTGCGCGGGCGTAATCACCAGCGCTCGGCCGTCGGTGGAGATGTCAAGCGTAGTGCGCTCGTCGATCCCCAACAGTTCCAGGATGGAGCGGTCGATTACTAACGCCAGGCTGTTGCCGTGCTTACTCAGTTTCTTGGTCAACATCGCGTTTTCCCCAGCGGAGCGGTGTCCGGCTGCCGTTACACCATTGTAGCACCATTTGTAGATCGAGGCAACAGGATTGGAAGTCCGCTCAGGGCCAATCAGAGTTTCATTATGCCGAGGAATTGGAAGAGTTTGCGGGGGCGATAGCAGAAATCACGGCGCGCGACGGCGATTTCCTTGCATCCGGCCAGACGCAACAGGCTGGTCGCCGCATTGCGAAATGCCGCTGGATTCTGCGGCCCGTGCCCTTTTTTCACTTGGCATTTGTCTTCGCCAAACGAAATATCCCGCACCCAATGCAGCCGGTTTTCGATGCTCCAGTGGCCACGCCAGTGGCCAAGCAGAGACGCCGCGTCGGCCCGCTTACGAGGAAGGCTGCTGATGACGTATTGGATTTTGACCGTCGTGCGACCCTTGCAGCGGGTCGTGCGTTCGAGACGGCAAGCCTGCATCAAGCCCGGCCAATCGAGATGCCCGGCCGGCCGCGTGCTGGTTTGCAGATGCCGCTGCACCGTGCGGCCATGCCCCTTGGACGCCGTGTGGACTTCAGACAGTGACGCCCGTCGCTGGTTTTCGGTAGCGGGGGGAAAAACCGGGCTGGAAGTCCGCGGCCACCGCGGCTTTCAGCTCGGGCTGGTTGACCTTGACGACGAACAAATTGTCGTCGCCGCTATCGACGATTTCCTCGCACAACTCGCGTTGGCAGAACATGGCATCGCCGGTGACCAGGCGGCCTTTTACGACGATGGTTTTCAGGATCTCCGCCGCTGTTTTGGCTTCGTTGGTTGTGGACGGCACCGCCTGCTGACTGAGAACGCCTCGAGTCATTACCCCTCGAACACCCATACTATACCACCCGAACAGGCCCCTAGTCTTTCACGGTTAAACGGTGAGTCATCGGGCAAAGCATAACTTCTTTACCCGCCATGACTTCCGGCAATTGTCCCGCCGCCGCCACCGTTTTCAGCGAATCGAGTTTTCTGTTCGACAACCGCATGTAAAAAATCGCCGTGAGCCGCCGAGCCAACCTGAACAGCGCATTGTGTCGAGTGCCCGCTTGGGTCGGCGGGCGGCAAGGATCCAAAATCCAAAACCTAGAATCCAAAGTGAATCCCGGCGACGTTCACAGCGCCGCGCCCGACGGAATTCGCTCGGTTGCTTGGCGTCGCCGAAGGGGCCGACTATATTGGGTGGCTGTGCTGAGCCGTCACGCGATGCGAACCACGCCAAAACCAATCCGCCGGGAGATGTCGATGAGCCCTAAACAGCGCGATGCCACTGCGAACCTACCTTCCACCAACCGCCGCGAATTCCTCCGCACCGCCGCGGCCGTTGCCGCCGTGACCGTTGTCCCGGGCCGGGTGCTCGGACTCGACAACCAGAAGCCGCCCAGCGAGCGACTCAATATCGCCGGCGTCGGCATAGGCGGCATGGGGCATCATAACCTCTTGGCGTGCGCTGCGGAAAATATCGTCGCCCTGTGCGACATCGACCAGGCCTATGCCGCCAAGACCTACAAGGATTTCCCCAAGGCGCGGAAGTACACCGATTTCCGGGAAATGCTCGACAAACAGAAAGACATCCAGGCCGTGATCGTGGCCACGCCCGACCACACTCACGCCGTGGTCGCCCTGGCAGCGATGCGGGCCGGCAAGCACGTCTACGTGCAGAAGCCGATGAGCCATTCGGTGTACGAAGCCCGTCTGCTCACCGAGGCGGCCCGCGAGCACAAGGTGGCCACGCAGATGGGCAACCAGGGACATTCCGGCCCGGGCATCCGGTTGGTCTGCGAATGGATCTGGGCCGGAGCGATCGGCGCCGTCCGCGAGGTCCACGCCTGGACCAACCGCCCCGTGTGGCCGCAGGGCGTGGAAGTCGGTCGACCGAAGGAGACTCCGCCCGTTCCCGCCACGTTGGATTGGGATCGTTGGCTGGGACCTGCTCCCTACCGCCCCTACAATCCCGTCTATTTGCCGGGCACCTGGCGGGCGTGGTGGGATTTCGGCACCGGCTCGCTGGGCGACCTGGGCTGCCACATCCTCGACGCCGTGTTCTGGGCGATGAAGCTCAAGTATCCGGAGAGCGTCGAGGCCTGTATCTCCACCTACTGGGAAGGACTCTGGAAGCCTACCAAGCCGAAGAACGAGACCTATCCCCGTTCGACCATCGTACGCTATCAGTTCCCCGCGCGGGCCGACATGCCCCCCATGAAGCTCACCTGGTGGGACGGCGGCCTGATGCCGCCCCGGCCGGAGCAGTTGGAAGAAGGCCGCCAGATGGGCGATTCCGACGGCGGCCTGCTGTTCCTGGGCGACAAGGGGATGTTGATGACCGGCTGCTACGGCAAGAGCCCGCGGTTGATCCCCGAGACTGCGATGAAAGAGTTCAAGCTTCCGCCGCAGACCATTCCGCGAATCCCCAAGGGCCTCGACGGCCACGAAAAGGATTGGGTCCGGGCGTGCAAGGGCGGGGTGGCGGCCAGTTCGAATTTCGACTATTCCGGCCCGCTCTCCGAGATGGTGTTGATGGGAAACCTGGCCGTGCGATTCCCCCAACGCCGGCTGCTGTGGAACGGTGAATTGATGGAAGTGACCAACGACGCGGAGGCCAACCGCTACGTCCGCCGCGAGTATCGCAAGGGATGGAGTCTGTAAGCAGGATCATTCCGGGGTGTCACTGCTGAGCGCAGCGAAGGATCTCCGTTGCTTCCGACGCAACTCGGGTTCTTCGCTGTGCTCGGCAGTGACACGATCCTGAACGCCTGTATGAACAGTGCGTGCTACGCCGACGACTGCCTAATAAGGAGCAAGAACCATGTCCCCCATGGACCGCCGCGCATTTCTCAAATCCTCGGCCTTGGGTGTTCCCGCGGTAATCGGCTCTTCCGCGGCGCTTGCCGCGCTCTCGGGCCACGTGCCGGCCGCGGACTCCAAGCCGTCGGCCCATGCGGAAACCTACCGCCTTTGCCGGGAGATTCCCGTCCAAGCCGGTTACGACCTGGTCGTGGCCGGGGGCGGGCCGGCCGGCGCCGCGGCCGCCATCTGCGCGGCGCGGCTGGGAGCCAAGGTGTTGCTCGTCGAGGCCGTCGGCTGTCTCGGCGGCATGGGCACCAGTGCCTACGTCTCGAATTGGTATAGCCTCGGCGACGGCCGCCGCCTTCTCGTGGGCGGATTGATCCTCGAACTGATCGGCGGGCTGTGCCGCGGCGGTCAGGTCTCGCCGAGCACCGCCGACGCCTTCCAAAAAGGCAAATACCTCGGCAACGTCGGCTTCCATCCCGAGTCGCTCAAACTGCTGCTGGACAAGCTCTGTCACGATGCGGGCGTCGAAGTGCGATTCTTCACCCGGGTGATCGACGCCGACGTGAACCGCGAGACGGGACGCGTCAATGGCGTCGTCACCAACAGCGTCGAGGGATATCGCTACATCCGCGCCGCAGCCTTCGTCGACGCCACCGGCGACGCCGTGTTGGCCGATCTCTGCGGCGCGAAATCCCGCGCCGCCGGCCGCGATACGCCGCACATCATGCCGCCCACTCTCTGTGCGATGATCGCCGACATCGATTTCGACCGCTTCGCAAAAGGCAACCAGCAAGCGATGGTGGAAAAGGCGGTCGCCGACAAGTTCTTCACCCAACCCGACCGGCACGTCCCGGGGATTTTCCGCTGCGGTCCCAACACCGCCACGATGAACGCCGGGCATCTGTTCCACGCCAACGCCTTGCAAAGCCGCAGTCTTTCCGACGCCCTGGTCCTCGGCCGCCGGCTGGTGCAGGAATATGCGGCCTTCTACCGCAAGTACATGCCGGGCTGCGAGAAGATGCAGGTGGCGAGCACGGGGTCGCTGCTGGGCGTGCGCGAATCGCGGCGGATCGTGGGAGAGTACGAGATGAATTATCGCGACTTCCAGGCCCGGCGGCACTTCCCCGACCAGATCGCGGTGTATAGCAAGGGCGTCGACATTCACGTCTATGATCTCAGCCCGGCGGAGTACCAACGCTACTACCAGGAATACAACGCCATGGACAAGCTCAAGAAGGGCGAAAGCTACGGCATTCCCTACGGTGTGCTGGTGCCGAAAGGCTGGACCAACCTCTGGGTAGCCGGCCGTTGCGCGAGCACCGACATCAAAGTCCAAGGCGCAATCCGCGATCAGCCCTGCTGTTCGATGATGGGGCAGGCCGCGGGCACGGCCGCCGTGCAAGCGATCCGCACCGGGCAGACAGCCTGCGAATTGGACACCGCGCAATTGGTGGAAACCCTCCGCGGCCACGGGGCCTACCTGCCGCAGACCGAGCTTTGCAAGACGATGACGCGGTAGTCCGAAGCGATGTCGATACTTGAGTTTTCTTGCCGCCACCGCTTTAGCAGCGGATTCGAGCTCGATCTGAAGTTCGAGATCGCGCATCGCTTCACGGCGCTGTTTGGGCCGTCGGGGAGCGGCAAGACCAGCACGCTGTCGATCATCGCCGGCTTTCTGCGTCCACAGTGCGGCGCCGTCCGCGTCGCCGGCCGGACCCTCCTGGATACGGCGGCCCCGCGATGCTTGTCGCCCGAGCGGCGACACGTCGGCATGGTCTTTCAGGACTCGCTGCTCTTTCCCCATCTGAGCGTCGAAGGAAATCTCCGCTACGGCCAACGGCACCGCCGCGGGAGTCGGCGGCCAATGGATTTCGGCCAGGTGGTGGAAGTGCTGGAAATCGGGCCGCTCTTGCGGCGTCTGCCACGAAACCTCTCCGGCGGCGAGGCGCAGCGCGTGGCGCTGGGCCGCGCTTTGCTTAGTTCCCCGGAGTTGCTATTGATGGACGAGCCGCTGGCCGGGCTGGATGCGGCGCTGCGGGTGAGGGTGCTGGCCTACTTGGATCGCGTGGTCCGCCAATGGGACATTCCCACGCTCTTCGTGACACATTCACAGGCCGACGTGCGCCGCGTGGCCCAATCGGCGGTGGTCATCGAAAAGGGCCGGCTGGTGGCCACCGGCACGCCCGAGGAGGCTCTCAGCCGGCCGGAGCCGCTGGGCTGGGACACGCCCGTCGGCCCGATGAATCTGCTGCGGGTGGAGCGGGTCGAGCTGCGCGACGGCCACGCCGTGGGCCACGTCGGCTCCCAGGAGCTATTCCTTCCGTTCGCGGAGCTGCCCCGGCAAGATCCGCTGTTCGTGCAGTTTTCTCCCAGCGACGTGATCCTCAGCCGCGAGGACGTCTCCGGTCTCAGCGCCCGCAATCATCTCCGCGGCAAGGTCTGCCAACTGGTCGCCACGGCGAAGGGCGTGTTCGTGGCCGTCGACATCGGCCAGGTGTTGTGGGCCGAGATCACGCCCCAAGCCGCCAACGACCTGGCCCTGGAAAGTGGCAGCGCGGTGACTTGCTTTCTCAAGGCCCACAAATTGAAGGATGAAGAAGGGTAGGGTGCGTGCTTGCACGCACGAATCGAGCGTCGCCCGTCTAACGCGTGCGTGCAAGCACGCACCCTACTATTTTGTCGCTGCCCCTCGATCATTTGGCATTCAGACGCACGAGGAGAAAAATCACCAGCATAATCAGCACCGGAATCAGCGCCAGAGCGGCGTAGCGGAAGAAAGGCCAATTGTTCCGCCAGGCGATCTGCGGCCGCAGCCGTTCACAACGGCCCGTCAGTTGTACGGTCTGGGGCGCATCCAACTCGGCTTTCATGGCCGCCGCCGAGGGGTAGCGGTCGTAGGGTTTCTGCTCCAAAGCATGGAGGATGATCTCTTCCACCTGCGGCGAGATCTTGGGATTGATTTTCCGCGGCGCCACCGGATCGCCGGTGAGGCGGGCGTTCATGATCGCATACGGATTGGCCCCTTCGAAGGGCGCGCTGCCGGTGACCAGCTCGTAGAGAATCGCGCCCAAGCTATAGATATCGGTGCGAGCGTCGCCCCGCTTTCCCTTGACCTGCTCGGGAGCCATATAGTCGGGGGTTCCCATGGTGGAGGAAAAGCCGGCAAAGGTCAATCGCCGCAGCCCGGCCACCTTGGCGATGCCGAAGTCCATGATGCGGATGCTGCCATCCTCGCAGAGCATGATGTTTTCCGGCTTCAGATCGCGGTGAATGATGTCCCGCTGGTGCATGTGTTCGAGGGCCTCGCAGACGCGGCTGGCGATGTCCAACGCGGTCTCCACCGGCAACTCCGGCACGCTCCGCATCACCTGCCGCAGCGTCTGCCCCTTGAGCAGCTCCATCACCATGTAGGGCCGGCTCTTGTCGTCGACCGGCTCGATGTGGAGGATGTAGGGGTGGTCGAGCTTGCGGCCGATCTCCTCCTCGCGCTGGAAACGCGAATAGAAGGCCGGATCGCTTTCGTACTGCATCAGCGGCACCTTCACCGCCACCACGGCCGCGGTCTTCCGGTCCTTGGCCTTGAAAATCGTGGCCATCCCGCTGCGGCTGATGACGTCGGTGATCTCGAACCGCTCGTCCAGCACATCGCCAACTTCCAATTCGTGGCTCATGGGCATCTCGGCTTCGTAATAAATGGGCAAACCGCGATAATACATCAACTGTTCGACGCGGTGGATCTCCACGATCTGCACCGAAAGGTTGTCGTCGGTCCCCCGCTTCTCCGCCAGCGCCACCAGGTGCCGGCAGGCCTCTTCCGGAGGCGCATGGGTGACGATCTCGTAGAACTCTTCGTCCGTGACGCAACGGTGCAGGCCGTCGGAGCACTGCACCAGGTAGTCGCCGCGACCGACCTGCTGCATAAAGAAATCGACCTGCAGCGTCGGCTCCCGGCCCACGCTCCGCGTGAGCATCGAGCTCATTTGGCTATTGGCGGCATCGTCCTCGGCGAGCAACCCCAACTTGACCTGCATGGCGGCGTAGGAATGGTCGGCCGTCACCCGCTGGATATGCCCCTCTTTGATCAGGTACGCCCGGCAGTCTCCCACGTGGCCGATGGTGATTTCGTTGTTGCGCATTAGCGCGATGGTCAGGGTGGTGGCCATTCGCCCCCGCTCGCGGTCGACCATGCTCTCATCGTAGACCGCCAGGTTGGCCGCGGTGAACATCTGCCAAAGGGCTTGCCGGGCAGGGACCTCGGCCTTAGTCTCCATAAACTTGCGCAGCGCCGTTTCCACCGCCAGCTTGCTGGCGATGTCGCCGCGGCCATGCCCGCCGACCCCGTCGGCCAACACCATCACCGCGCCCCGCACCCGCTGCTCCTCGGCGTCCTCCGGTTGCCAAAAGCCTACGCTATCCTCGTTCTTAGTCCGCACCGGACCGGCGGAAGAAAGACAGGCGTAGGTCAACTCCATGAGGGACTCCATCACAATCGGGTTACAGCCCCTCGATTGTAACCAGATTGTGGGGGAAGAAAAAGGCTCGCGCTAGCGGGGGGGACACAATGTCGTGGGCTGTCGAAGCAAAACGGACGCCAAACCCTGCTTTTCGCGAGATTCAATCCAACTTTTGCAGGACGGGTGACTGGGATTCCCCTGCGGGAGCCAGGATTAGCAGGGGTATCACCCTTTAAGGGGGAGACACTCTTGGCCTGTCTTGCTTCAGAATCAGGCGTCTTCTGCCTAACAGCGTGGCGGCAGAGAAGTTCGCCGAACAAAAAACAAATAATTTCAGGTGTGTTGTAAGAGGCCATCGGGGGCGGATTTACCCCCTTAATCGCGGCTTTTTTCGGGGAGTTACAACCGTTGGATGGCGCCCCCGCCGGAGTAGTCAGTCGCACGCGCCCACTGTGAGTGACAAATTTGGCACACGACTTGCCGGCCAATGCCCGGGGGTATCGGCTCAGTCTCAAGCGCGGAGGATGGGAGTAATGGCTGGCGGACATGACGTCGCTTTGATCAACGTCTATTGGGTTTTATTGGCGGGAGTGCTGGTGTTGTTGATGCAGGCCGGTTTCGCGATGCTGGAAACCGGGCTCTGCCGCGCCAAGAATGCGGCCCACACCATCAGCATGAGTTTGATGGTCTACCCGTTGAGTTGTCTCGCCTTCTGGGCCTATGGCTTTGCGTTGGGGTGGGGCAATTGGAGCAACGCGCCGGCCGCTCCCGGGGCGTATTCCAGCGTCAGCCGCGGCGCCGCGGTGTTGAATCAGGGAGCCGGCATCGGCCGTGTATTGGATGCGGCGGGCCGGCCCACCGGTGGCTATCAATTCGGGCTGGTCGGACTGAAGGGCTTTCTGCTCCGCGGCTTGGAAGACCCCGGCGTGCTGGCCCTGTTCTTCCTGGCGACGTTTTTTCTCAGTATTACTGCCACGATTCCAACGGGGGCCATGGCGGAAAGATGGCGATGGAAGAATTTTTGTCTGTACGCGCTGTGGATTACGCTGCCGTTCTCGCTGTTCGCGCATTGGGTCTGGGGCGGCGGTTTCCTCGCCCAGGGAGGCCTGAACTGGGGTTTGGGCCACGGGGCGGTCGATTTCGCCGGTTCGGGGGTGGTCCACGCGATGGGCGGAATGATCGGATTGGCCGGCGCGATGGCGTTGGGGCCGCGGCTGGGCAAATTCCGCGAGGGACGACCGCTGCCCATGCCCTGTCATCAGGTGCCCCTGGTCGTATTGGGCACCTTGATCCTGGCCGTGGGCTGGTTCGGCTTCAATGCCGGCTGGACTTTCCTCGGCAGCGATCTGCGGCTCAGTACGGTGGTTGTCAATACCCTGCTTTCCAGCGTCGCCGGCGCGGTGTCGGCGATGCTCACGCTCCAGGGAAAGCGAATGAAGCCCGACCCCACGATGATGTGCAACGGGCTGTTGGCCGGCCTGGTGGCGATCAGTGCCGGCTGCGCCTTCGTCGAGAGTTGGGCTGCCGTGGTCATTGGCGGCGTGGCCGGCGTGCTGGTGGTCTATAGCGTGCTCTTCTGGGAGAAACGGAGGATCGACGACCCGGTGGGCGCGATCTCCGTACACGGCGTGAACGGCTTCTGGGGGTTGATTGCCGTAGGGCTTTTCGCCGATGGCCGCTACGGGGCGGGTTGGAACGGGGTAGTGCGGGCGAAATACGGAGTGGACGGCGTCCGCGGCCTGTTCTATGGCGACGCCTCGCAATTGCTGATGCAACTCATTGACGCCGGGGTTCTGTTGGTCTTCGGCTTGTTGATGGCCTATGCCTGGTTCCGCGTAAGCCATCTCATTACGCCGTTGCGGGTCGCGCGGGACACGGAGCTGGCCGGCCTCGACGGGCCGGAGATGGGCGCGCTGGGCTATCCCGATTTCACCATCAACAAGTTCGGTTGATGGGGCCCCGGTGGCGGTACTGCGTGGCACGTCCCTGATTGCGACAAAGGGCCTGGTATCGCCGTACGCCATGCTTTTCGCTGCGCCCAAGGACTTCCGCACGACGCCGGTTGACGTTGCCGCGTCGAGGGACGAAGATACGTGCTGCCCAGCGTATCGCTCGTTTCGTGAGATTTCCGCTACCAGGAGACTATTTCGATGAATACCCAGTCCGTTCGCCGGCGACAGTTCGTGAAGCAGATGCTCGTTGCCTGGGGCCTGCCGACTCTCATTCCCGGCCGCGTCTTCGGCGGCGACGGGAAACCCGGCGCAAACCAGCGAATCACGGTCGCCGCGATCGGCGTCGGCCACCGCTGTGGACTGTTGCTGGAGCAGTTGCCGGAAGACGCGCAACTGGTCGCGCTGTGCGACTGCAACCGGCCCCGGGCCGAGGATTTCAAGAAGAAGCACAAGGGCGACTGGCCGGTGTATGCGAATTATCACGAGGTGCTCCAGCGCAACGACGTCGACACGGTAATCGTCGCCACGCAAGAGTTTCAGCGGGTGCTGCCGTGCGTTCACGCCTGCCAGGCGGGCAAGGACGTATACGCGGAGAAGCCGCTTTGCCTTTATATCCACGAGGGGCGTTTCCTGGTCAATACGGTCCGCAAGCATGGGCGCATCCTCCAAGTAGGCTCGCAGCAGCGCTCGATGGCGATGAACCGCATCGCTTGCGACTATATTCGCGGCGGAGGCCTGGGAAAGATCCTCGAGGTCCGCGCGGTGAACTACACCGGCCCGCACGAATTGCCCAAGCTGCCCTTTCCCGAACAGCCGGTTCCCAATGGTCTCGATTGGAACATGTGGCTGAATCAAGCGGCATGGCGCGCCTACAACCGCAGTTGGATGGGTGGCTGGCGGGATATGTCGGGCGGCGAGATGACGAACTGGGGCGCCCACGGGATCGATCAGGTTCAATGGGCGCTGGGCACCGACGGCACCGGGCCAGTGGAGACGTGGCCGATCACGCCCGGCCCAAACGGTCAGGTCGGCATCCGCTATGCCAACGGCGTGGAAGTACACTTCGTTGTGGAAAAGGGACCGATGGGCGGGGCCATCTTCATCGGCGAAAAGGGGAAGCTGGAAATCAATCGCAACAAGTTCACTTCGAACCCCAAAGAGATCGCCGAGGAGCTACGCGCGAAAGTCAATGTCGCGGAGGAAGAGCGGCGTTGGAGCGACAAACTCGCGCTCTGGCAGGCTAAGTGGCACATGCAAGACTGGCTGGACTGCGTCCGCACGCGCGCCATTCCGGCGGCGGATGTCGAAATCGGCCACCGCTCGATCAGCGTCTGTCACCTGGCGAACATCACGCGCTTCGTCGGGCGCAAGCTGCGTTGGGATCCGCAGAGCGAACGCTTCGACGGGGACGACGAGGCAAATCGCTGGGTGGTTCGCCCGCGCCGCAAGGGCTTCGAGTTGCCGCAAGACGCCTGATGATCGGCCGGCGGACGGTCGCTCTGCGTCGCGGGTCCTGCAACCCGTCCGTCTGGCAACCGCTGCGCCCGGCGGGGTATGCGAAAAACGTTTTGACCGTTAGAACGTGAAGGCCGGCCATCGTTCGGCTTGTGTCACGTGTCGGCAAGCGGCTGACTCTCGTTGCGCCGGCGCATAGAATTGACTGGGCTTGGTTCTCGGCGGAGATCCGAGGAAGCCGGCAGTCCTTTGCGGCTCCTCATTTTTCGCGATCCTCCGAGAAGCAGGGCATTCTCTTGAAAGGATAGCGCAATGAAGATCGCGATAACTACGGCCAGCGGACACGTCGGTAGCGCGGTGGCGGATTTCCTCCTCGACCTCGGCGGCGACATCCGCGTGCGGCTGCTCGGCCGCCGGCCCGAAAAACTGACAAGATTCGTCCGGCGGGGGGCTGAAATGACCATCGGCGCCCAGGACAATGTGGACTATCTGGTCAGGGCAACCCAAGACGTCGATGCGATCTTCTGGGTGACGCCTCCGGGTTACGGTTCCGACAACGTGCGGGCGTTTCAGAACCGTCTGGCCAAGGCTGCCGCCACGACTCTTCGCATCAACCGCGTCCCTCGGGTGGTGAACCTGTCGTCGATTGGGGCCGAATTGGAAGCCGGTGCCGGTCCGATCTCTGGACTGCACGATGTAGAAGGACTGCTCGATGGAGCGTGCGGGAATACGACGCACTTGCGGCCCGGTTTCTTCTTCGAGAATCTGCTCTGGCAACTGGATTCGATTCGGAAGTCGGGAACCATCTCGCTGCCGATTTCCGGATCGCAGCGCTACCCGATGATTGCCACCCGCGATATCGGCCGCGTGGCGGCCGAGCGGTTGGCCGACGGGAGTTGGACCGGGCAGTCGGTCGCGGAACTGCACGGGCCGGCCGACTTGAGTTTCGACGAAACGGCCGAAGTCCTTTCGCAAGCATTGGGCCGCAAAATCAGGTACGTCCAGTGCGATCGGCAGAAGATGCGGCAGGCCATCATCGAAAACGGCGTGAGTGAAAACGCCGCCGATGCGATGCTGGAGATGTACGATGCGGTTGAGTCGGGAAAACTGCGGCCGGCGCAGCCGCGTTCGCGGCAGACGACGACGCCGACCACGTTCTCGGAGTTCGCTCGCAGCGTGATGTTGCCGCTGTTGACTGAGACCGTGACCCATTGACGTCGCCGCAAGGCCCACTGCGCGTGCGGCCCGGCCGCCGCTGGGACCGCAGGCGGTGCTATTCGGGCTTTTTTCCGCTTCCACGACGGGCCTGATAAGGTGAAAATCGTGGGGCAGGGTTGCCCGCGTCGCCGGGGCGTGATATTGTCGACTGCTTACTGGTTCTGCACCGCAGTCAAGGAGATACCCCGTGAAGGCCTTTCGTGTAGCCATCCTTTTGGCCGTCGCTTTGCCGTGGTTCGGCGGCGCGGGCGCTGTCCGCTCGTACCCCAAAGATCCTGGCATGGCTCGGCATTTTGAGATTGCCTCAGGCGTCTCCGCGTTGGACCAGGCATACGAAAAAGCCCGGCGGGTGATTGCGGCCGACGTTAAGGACGGCTCGTTTCTGGCCGGCGCCAACTGGGCCCAGGTCTGGACTCGCGACACCTCGTATTCGGTGGATATGGCCTGCGCGCTGTTGCACCCCGAGGTTTCCAAGAAGACGCTTCTCGGTCTGAAGGAGCAGGTCCGGGGAATCGGCGAGTGTTGGTATCAGGATAAGTGCGGCCATTTCGCCGGCTGGCCGAACCTCACGGATGCCATCGTGGGGGCGACCGGCGCGTGGTCGTTGTACTTGGTGACGGGCGACAAGGAGTTATTGTCGCCCATTTACACGCGGACCGTGAACAGCTTGAAGCGGGCGGAGCGTGACGCGTTCCACCCCGAGTTTGGGCTCTTCGGCGGTTGTTCAACGTTCATGGAATCAAACAGTGGTTATCCCGGGTCCTACGCGATGCACGGCCCGCTGATTGCCAAGACCTATGCTCTGAGCACGAATCTGTTGTACTACCGCGGCTACTGCGTGGCCGCTTGGGCCGGCGAGTCCCTGGGGAAGGAAAGCAAGTCGTTTCAGGAAAAAGCGGCCGCGCTGAAAAAGGCCATCAACGATCGGCTCTGGATGCCCGACAAGGGGTATTACGCTTACTTCATGGACGCTCGGGGCGAGTTGCAGCGTCGCATGGAAGGGACCGGGGAATCGTTCGCGATTCTCTATCAGGTCGCCGATACGGAAAAGGCGAAACAAATCCTCCGCAGCACCCCGGTGACTCCCTGGGGCATTCCCTGCCTCTGGCCGCAATATCCCGAATGGAAGGATTACCGCAAACAATTTGCGCTTTACTATCACAACGGCATGATTTGGCCCTTTGTCCAGGGCTATTGGGCTTGGGCGGCGAGCACGATGAAGGATGAGGGCGTCTTCGCCCGCGAACTCGACGCTTTGGTGCGACTATCGGAGAAATCCGACACCTTCATGGAACTCTATCGTCCCGAAGACGGCAAACCGGACGGGTCGCCGCGGCAGTTATGGAGTGCCTCCGGTTTTCTCTCCATGGTATACCACGGACTCTTCGGCATGGAATTCGAAGCCGGTGGAGTGCGATTTGCTCCGGTCGTTCCGCCAGCCTTCCAGAGCCTGTCGCTCTCGGGCGTAAAGTATCGCGACTGCACGATCAACATCGCGATTCACGGACGCGGGAGCCACGTGGAAGTCTTCAAGCTCGATGGCCAGCCGCAGGCGGTTCCGTTTATGAACGCCTCCTGCAAGGGTGATCACGCGATCGAGATCGAGTTATCGCCGGGCCGGTAAGGATCGTTCCGCGATTCGTTGAGTCCGGCCGCCATGTCGAAGCCTTTGATCGGGTTGCAAAGGAGCCTGCGAGCGCGCCCAAGCCCAGCCGGCTTGCCGGAACAACCGCGATCCAAGTTACAGCCGATAAACGGGATAAAGTCGCCGTAGTTTGCCGATAACGACCATGAGGCCGCGCGCTTGTCGCTACCGGTTCGCGCATGCGCCCCATGGGCGGCAGATGGATCACCGCACCCAATCCCTTTTAGGCCAATATGTTATGAAGTGGAGCCTGTTGCTCCCGGCCATCCTATTGCTGGGGTGCTTGTCTGCCCTGGTGGGGCCCCTGATGGACGAAAGTCAGGCAGGTGATGGACCTGGCGATACGAGTCTGTCGTTGGATCAGGCCATCGAGATCACCTTACGGCAAAACCCCAGCCTGGTAACCCAACGCCAAGGCGAAGCCGTGAGCCAGGCAGCCGTCGGAGTGGCCTCGACCTATCCCTACAATCCCAGCCTCCAGACGGTGGTGCTCCCCTACAGCGTTAATTCCTTGGGAAATTCGGTTCCGGTGCAAAACTCCGTGGCCCTGTTGCAAACCGTGGAGCTTGCGCACCAACAGCGTCATCGCGAGGACGCTGCGACCGCCGATTTTTCGCGCACCACCTGGTCGATCCGCCGGGCCGAAGCGCTCCAGGCCGCGCAAACCGAGCGGCTTTATTTCACGGCCATCTATCAACGCGATCTCCGCAACATGAGCATGCTATTGGCCAATGTGAACGACGAACTGATCGGCGTGCTCGAGCGCCGTCTGTCGGCCGCACAGTCCACGGCGACTGATCTGGCGCTAGCGCGGATCGAAGCCCGCAGCGCCAGGCAACAAGCCGATCTGGCCGCCGGGAGCTATCAATCGGCGTTGGCGGAACTTCACACGCAATTAGGATTACCGCAACCGTGCTTCTTGGAACCGGAAGGCGATCTGGCCGCCCGCCAATGGTTTCCCGCCCCGGCGGCCAATTCCACGGAGCTGAATCCCAGCGGCGATTGGCTCTCGTCGGTCACGAAACTGGTTGCCAACAGGCCCGACGTGATGGCGGCCCGCGCGGAACTTGCAGCGGCCCAGGCCGCTCTCAATCTGGCCCATGCCGCCATGGTTCCCAACCTGGTGGTCGGCCCAAACTACGAACGCGATAACACCGGCGTGTTGATGATTGGCGTGCAGGCGCAAATGGATCTGCCGATCGTCAACAGCGGCAAACCACTGATGCGGCAGCGCGAGGCGGAAGTTTGCCAGAAACAAGTGGCCCTCGACCAGCTTTTCGTACAGGCGCGATTGGAGGCCGAAGCGGCCCTGGCGTGTTACGATCGGGCGCGGACTTTGCTGGAGCGAACCCGCAACGACTTGAGCGCTCCGCTGGTCAAGGACGTTCGCCAGATCGAGGACAGTTTCCGGGCCGGGCAAACCGATTTGATCCACGTTTTCACCGCCCGCGCCACTTTGATTCAGGCCCAGCGCGGACTGCTGGATCTGGTCAACGAGGTGGCCCAGGCGGCGGCAAGGGTTAGTGAAACCACGGGGCTTCCCCCCCAACTTTTGGTGCAATATGCTTGTCCGGGCGGAGCGGCCAGAGCAGAATAGAAGGTGCCATGAATGGTGCACCCTGGTTGATTCCGCTGCTGTTCATCACTCCCGTTGTGGGCTGCGGCCGCCCGCAAGCGGCCGGCGAAACTGTCCCGGCCGCGGCCGTGGCCCACGTGGTGGTGCGAAGCGAACGGGCGTTGCGGCAAACGGCGGTCCAAACGGTCGACGGATTGGGGAAGTGCGAGGCCCTGCCGGATAAGCTCGCCACGCTCACTCCGGCGTTGGAGGGGCGCGTCGAGAAAATCCTGGTCCAGGTGGGCCAGCCGGTCGCCGCTCTCCAGGCGATTGTGGAGTTGGATGGGGCGATTGCCCGCGCCGACCTGGCCGAGAAGATCGCCACCCGTGATAGCCTGACCGCGTCGCTGGAACTGTTAAAGGCGCTCCCCCGTGCCGAGGAACGTCGCCCCTTGGAGTTGGCCATCGATCAGGCGATGACGGGCGTACGGAAGGCGGAGACATTGGTCCAGCGCCTACGTCCATTGTACCGGCGGCAAGAGATCGCCGACATTCAACTGCTGGAGGCCGAAGAAAATCTCAAGCAGGCCCGCTTGCAGCAGCAGACGGCCGAGGCCCAGCTTCGCTCGATCATGATCGGCCCACGGCCGCAAGCGGTGGCCGAAGCGCAGCAGAAGATCGTCGCCGCCGATGCCATCGTGGGCACCGCACGAGAGCGATTGGCGCTGCTGACGATCCGCGCGCCGATTGCAGGCGTGCTGGATAGCCTTACCTGTCATCCCGGCCAGACGATCGCCGCCGGGTCCGCGTTCGGGGAAGTGATCGACCGGCGGCAAGTGTATGCCACCGTCTGGCTGCCGTCGCAGCCGAGCCGGTTGGTACGCGTCGGACAGCAGGCGGAGGTGCTGCCGGCCGACTCGCCGCAGAACCCACGTACGGGCGCATCCGGGGAAAAAGAGGCGGCGCTCGGCAAAGTGGAGTCGATCGGCGAGATCATCGACACCCAGACCGGCAACCGCCCGGTGCGGATCGTCGTCGACAATCCCCCCGGTGGCCTGGCCATCGGCCAAACCGTAGAGGTCAGCATCACCGTGCTGCGTCAAGACAAGGTATTGCTCATTCCCGCAGCGGCGCTCTCCGACAGCGGCCCGCAACGGGTGGTCAACGTGGTCCGCGACGGCAAGCTGGCCGTGCTGCACCCACAGTCGATCACCACGTATCGCAACGGCGTTGAGATCGGCGGCACCGATCTCCGCGACGGTGAAATGGTGGTGGTGGAAGGGGCCTTCAATCTCCCGGAGGGCACCTTGGTAGACACTGAACACGCACTGCCCGCCGGAGCGTCTGAGGGGTCGCCATGACCGTCGCGCAGTCGCCGCAGCCGCCCGCAGCAGCGATTGCGCCGCCGCAGAACGTGGTCGCGCTGACCCGGCCATATTTCGGGCTGATCGTACTTGCCGCGTTGCTGCTGAGTGGGTTCGGCATCGCCGCGATGCTGCACATGCCCAGCGGAATCTACCCCGAAGTGTCGTTTCCTCGCGTGGTGATCGTTGCCCAGACGCCGGGGCTGGCGGTCAAGGACGTGGAAGTCGGCGTCACGCGGCCGATGGAAGAAGCGGTGAGCGTGGTGCTGGGGGCCATCCGCGTTCAATCGAAGACGTTGCGCGGGGCCGTAGAGTTGGCGATCGATTTCGCTGCCGGCGCCGACATGATCCAGGCACTCAACGACGTTCGTGCGCGAGTGGCGGAAATCGGTGCACAGCTTCCCCAGGGCACCAGCATGATCATCGAGCGGCAAACGCCCTCGGTGTTTCCCATCATCTCCTTCGTCGTGACGGGAGGGCGGGATCCGTCGGCCCTGCGGGACTATGCCTATTACGATCTCCGCCCACGGATCAGCCGCATCGGCGACGTGTCGTACGTGACGGTGCAGGGAGGCGACGTGCGGGAAATCGTGGTCCAGGTCGAGCCGCAGGCGCTGGTGGCCGCGGGGCTGTCGATCGCCGACGTCGCCGATCGGCTGGGCAAGGAACACCGTCTCAAGGCGGTGGGGCGGATCGACCGCGGCACGCTGCAGTACCAGGTGCTCGCCAACACGCAGGCTGCTAACCCGCTGGACCTCGAAGGCCTGGTCATCGCCGAGAAGAACGGGCAGCCGATCCGCATCCGCGACGTGGGACAAGTGATCGTCGGCCACGCCGACCGCACCACGATCATCCGCGCCAACGGCCAAGAGTCGGTGGTGCTGACCGTCTTCCGCCGCTTGGGCGGCAATGCGCTGGCGGTTTCCCAAGGCCTGGATGCCGTATTGGCCGACGCGGCAAAGTCGGCGCCGCCGGGGATCCGCATCGTGCCAATCTACGATCAGGCCGCCCTGGTGCGGACTTCGATCGCCAACGTCCGCGACGCCATCATCGTCGGCGGGATGTTGAGCGTACTGATTCTTCTGATCTTCCTCAAGAGCCTTCGCGCCACCTTGATCGCCTCGCTGGCGATCCCGTTGAGCCTGGTGATCAGCTTCGTCTTCCTCCGCTTGACCGGCGACACGCTCAACCTGATGTCGCTGGGCGGGCTGGCGGTGGCCATCGGCCTGATCATCGACGACACCGTGGTGGTCGTCGAGAACATCGCCCGGCACCTGGCCGAGGGGCATCTCGGCGACGCGGCGGTCGCCGCCGCCAGCCGCGAGATCAGCGGCGCCGTGATCGGCTCCACGCTCACCACGATCCTGGTCTTTGTGCCGCTGGCCTTCGTGCGTGGCGTGGTGGGCCAATTTTTCCAGTCGCTCAGCGTCGCGTTGAGCGTGGCGCTGCTCGTGTCGATGGTCGTCAGCCTGACGATCGTTCCGGTCCTAGCCGCGCGGTTTCTCGCCGGGCGGCCCATGCCCGCCACCGGTCCGATCTACAACACGCTCGCCGCGGGCTACGAAGTGCTGTTGCGGGGGGGACTGCGGTTTGCCAAGACGTCGATCCTGGTCGCAGTGTTGATGATCGGGCCAGCCTGGTGGATCTTCACGCACCTGGAGACCGGCTTTATGCCGGAGATGGACGAGGGCGCGTTCGTGCTGGACTACTTCTTGCCCTCCGGCACCTCGCTTTCGCAAACCGACAAGGTGATGCAACGCGTCGACCGGATTCTCCTCGACACGTCCGGCGTGGCGGGCTTCGTCCGCCGCACCGGCGCGGAGATGGGCTTTTTCGCCACCGAGCCGAGTCGGGGCGACATCCTGGTGGGCCTCACTCCACCGGGCGGTCGGCCCCCGGCCGAGTCGATCATCGAGTCCGTGCGTAAGCGGCTCAAGGACGACGTGCCCGAGGTCGACACCGAATTCGCCCCGGTGATCCTGGACCAGATCAACGACGTGTCCGGCGTGCACAGCCCCATTGAAGTGAAGATTTTCGGGCCCGACGTCGCCGAGCTTCGGCAATTGGCCGAGCAGGTCGGGCGGTTACTGGAAAAGATCCCCGGGACTGCGGACGTCAACCCGCACGTGTTTCTCGGCAATCCGGACATCGTAATCCGCCCCGATAGCGTGCAGACCGCGCGCGTGGGCCTGACGGAATTGGACGTCGAAAGCCAGCTCCAGACCGCACTCTACGGCCAGGTGGCGGCGACCGTGCCCGAGCAGGACCGCATTACCAATATCCGCGTGCGTTATCCCGATCGCGTACGTTACGATCGGGAAAAGCTGGGCCATCTGCCGATCGCGCTGGCAGCGGTCGCGGAGCCCCATGCGCCGGCCGTGGGGGTCGGTTTTGTGCCGCTGTCACAGCTTGCCTCGATCCGGACGCTGCGCAGCCCCAGCGAGTTTTGGCGGGAAAACCAACAACCGGTAATTACCGTCAGCGCCAACCTGGAGAACCGCGATCTCGGCTCGGCCACGCGTGAAGTCCAGGTCCGGATGGCGGCCGTGAAACTTCCGCCCGGTTACCGCTGGGAGTTGGCCGGCAATTACCGCACGCAGCAGGAATCGTTCCTCAGCCTGCTTTCGGTGCTGATCACTTCCGCGGCACTGGTGTTTCTGTTGTTGGGCTTTCAGTTCCGCAGCCTGACGCTGCCGCTGCTGATCTTTCTCACGCAACCGGTCTCGCTGGCCAGCGCCCTGGCGGCCCTCTGGATCACCGGCACCCCGTTGAACGTGTCGTCGTTCATGGGCGCGATTCTGCTGGTTGGCCTGGACGTGAAGAACGGGATCATTCTCATCGAGTACATCGGGCAGCTTCGGGCCGCCGGTATGGACCTCCACGCGGCCTTGCTGAAGGCCGGCCGCATCCGCTTCCGGCCGATCCTGATGACCAGCCTGGCCACGATCTTCGGCCTGCTTCCCCTGGCGCTAGGGCTGGGGCCCGGCTCGCAGATGCAACAGCCGCTGGCCATTGCCGTGATCGGCGGCCTGGTGGCCAACATGCTCGTCACGCGGCTGTTGATTCCCGTGGGTTATCTCGTCCTCCGCGGGCGTGCGTCGCCGTAGGAGTCGGCAGTGAACACGCGGGCTCACAGGTCCTATAAGCCTTACAGGTTCTATAGGACTTATTATTTCACTTGTCTCCGACCTGACGGCCGCGCGACCGCCGAAATGTGCCGGACAATCCTGTCAGTTGTGATGGTCTCGCGAAACCTTAACGGCTATGACAGGCGGCTCGGAATATGCCGTTCGTTTAGCGCCCGTTTTTGTCAAATCCGCCGTTGATTCCAGCCGATAGCATGCCATAGGGGGGTAGTAAACGCATGGGTCCCGTCGATTTTCCGAATTGTGCCGAGGCCGCCTGAGATACAGCAATGCGCTGGTGCCGTAATTGTGAAGGAATCTTGCAGATGAGAGTCATCGATCTGGCGTCGTTTGTCGTCGTGCTGGGGTTGCTGGCAGGCTCGGCAAAAGCACAGACCAGCGCTGTACCCAACGTTCCGGGCGATCGAGCGGCACAAGTCGGACCCGATGTCGATCAAGGCTACTTGCCGTCAAGCACAACCCTTTCGTTCAGCGCGGTCAACGCGTCTCCCACCGCAGACGGAAACTCCGCAGCGAAGCCCGCCGCTGCGCAAGGCGATCAAGCGGCCCCGCCCGAGCCCCCGTCTGCCACTGGCGCGTCTGCCGCCGGTGCGTCTGCCGCCGGTGCGTCTGCCGCCGACGCGCCCGCCGACAAACCATGGACCATTCCTCAACTCAAGGCACTCGAGCGAATGGGTATCCTCACCACGGGATGGTTGGAGCAGGGCGTGACATTCAATGCCCTCAGCCCGCACGACGGCTGGAACGGCCCGGTGGCCACCAACGACCTCAGCAACAACTACGAGTTGAACCAGTTCTGGCTGACCTTTGTGCGGCCCGTGAAAACCGACGGCTGCGGTTTTGACGTGGGCGGCCGGATTGACGCCTGCTACGGAACCGACTGGCGCTACGGCGATTCCCTGGGGCTGGAGTCGAAAATCGACGCCGCCAACGGCCTCTACGGGTTGGTTATTCCTCAGTTTTACGCGGAGGTCGGCTATGACGACCTGACCGTGAAGATCGGGCACTACGCCGCATCGATGGGCTACGAGCAGGTACCCGCGCCGGCGAACTTCTTCTATTCGCACTCCTACGAATTGGCGTACGCGGAAATCATCCTGGCCACCGGGGTTCAGGCCGACTATAAGCTCTCAGAGAACTGGAGCATCAACGGCGGTATCAACACAGGCTGGGGGATGTTCGAGGATAACAACGATAAGATGAGTTTTCTCGGCGGACTGAAATGGCACAATACCAGCGATAAGACGAGTGTCTCTTTCGAAATCACCGCCGGTCCGAGCGACCCCGCCGGGGAGAACCACCTCTACGACTACGCCCTGGTGCTCAAACAGCAACTGAGTGAGAAACTGCTGTATGTGGCCCAGCACAATTTCGGCGGCGCGGAAACCGCGACTGGTGGTTACGGCATATGGTACGGGCTGGATCAGTATCTCATTTACACCATCAATCCAAAACTCTCGGCAGGGGCTCGCGTCGAGTGGTTCCGCGACGAGGAAGGCACCCGGGTGGCGGGCGTTGGCAACTTGAACGATGGCTGGAGCGGCCTACCCGGTTTCGCGGGGACCTTCTCCGAGGTCACCACCGGGCTGAACTGGCGGCCCTGCCGCAACCTGGTCGTCCGTCCGGAACTGCGTTGGGACTGGTATGGCGGCACCACCAACGTCGCCGGCCAGTTGCCCTTTGGCGATGGCCTGCACGCCAGCCAGTTCCTCTTTGCCACCGACGCGGTTTTCACGTTCTAGACGAGCGACTCCGAATACCGCTAGCCGCAGCACGGAACGCATTCCGTTTTGGCGTGGACGGAAAGGGACTGAATTCCGTTTCACGGTCCGCCTTGCCGGCATACGAGACGCCGGACGCCAAGAAGTCCATCAATTCTTCGGCCCTGCCGCGGCCTATCATTTTGCAGTGGAACGCAGGGCGTTGGGTGCGTCGTCGCGGCGCCTTTTCACGGCGAAGGTCGCCGTAACCCATCTGCCAGGTGGGTCGCTCTCTCAGGTGGGGCCTCGTACGGCGCGCGTTCCACCCTTGCCCGCAAGGCTCCTTCCGCGAACGATTGTTTAGTGTCAATTACGACAGGCAGAAATAAGGGGCACTTTCGCCCTTTGACGCGGTTACAGCAATCGCGATTGGCTCGCCTGTCTGTTTGCCTCTCGTTCCGGTACGCAAAAAGGAGCATTTGCAATGAATCGACGTCAACTTTGTTTGGGATTGGTCTGGGCGGTGATGATCCTGTCGGTGGCTGCTTCGAGCAGCAAAGGAGGATGGTCCCGCTGGGGTTATGCGGAGCCGGTAAGCTGGCAAACGGCCGCGCCGGATTCCAATTTCGCGACTACGCCGAATTCCCCAGCAACGGTTACCCCGGCCGCCGATCCGGAGGTTTTGCCGGTATCGGCGCCTGTCGTTATGCCAACGTACAACCCCGTGGTAGCTCCGCCCGCGGCGAATTATTATTCTGCGCCCTGTCCGGTCGGTTCCTCGTCGGGTTGGAGCGGCACGCCGCGCACCTCCTGGGATTTCGGGAAATACCCACCCTATTATCGTTGACGCGATTCGCATCTTGCAGACCGCTCGTTTTTCAGGGAAAATGAGGAGTGTCCTCATGAAAAAGGAGCCGAGTCATGCGAAGACTGCTTTGCTGTGCGATCCTGGGTCTGACGCCGTTTGCGATGCTCAGCGGACCGGCAAGTGCGGCTGATCCGGCGGTGGCCGCTGGCAAGAATGCCGCCAAGGGGGCGAAAGCAACCGCTTCCTCGAGTGAAGAGCCCGTCGCCGACGCCAAGAAGCCGGCGGCCGATGATCCGTTCGCGAGTCTCGACAAGGCGGACGTCGTCAAATCGGCGGGTCCGAAAAAATCGAGCACGAATCTCAACCGGATCGACCTGGTTGAGGATGCTTTCGCGCTCCCCAAGGGCGTTTTGTTGCGCGGCAACCCATTGAATTCGTACAACGTGCTGCGGAAGAAATATCTGACGAAAGTCCAGGATGTCGTGAAACGAATCGAACAGCCTACCAGCGACGACGACAAAGCCAAAGCCGCCCGCGAGCTGCGCATCCTTCGCGAGCAGATTCGCACCGAGCTCACGCCCATCATCGCCATGGAGCGTAAGTCCGATCAACTCGAGGCGAGCAGGTTGCAGCAGCAGCAAATGCAACAGCAGATGCAGCTACAACAGCAAATGCGGAGGATGAGAACTCCGCTGTACGGGAACTAGGCTTTGCGGGAAAAGAGTGAGCATGCATCTCGTACAGCTTCGCTGGGCTGCGATGCCGTTTGCTTCGCTTATTTGTGACCGTGCTTGCCGCGGATTGGCCGCAATACCGCGGTCGGGAGCCAAGCGCCGTCTCCAGTGAAGAAGTGAATTCGAATTGGTCGGCAGGCAGGAATGTGTCCGCTGGGCAAAGCCCGCCCGCAGCAACGGGTGGGGGCGACGTCGTGGCCTCCGCGGAACATGCCCGCGCGGGATTATTTCTTCAGGCAATAAAGCCACTTCTGCCCGCGGAGCAACAGTTTGCCGTCGGAAGCGATGGGCGAGGCCACGATGGTGTCGTCCAAATGGTTCTCGGCCAGCCGGCGAAAGGTGCGCTCCGCAGCCACAACGGTCGTCACGGCGTCCGTATTGACGAAGTAGATGCGGCCCTCGGCCGCCAGCGGCGAGGCTCGGTAGGAGCCCCGTAGCCGTTCCTTCCAGCATTGCTCGCCGGTGAGCGCATCGAGACAGTTTGCGATGCCGTTGTTGGACACCCAGAACAGTAGCTTATTGCAGACGACGGGCGTTGGGCAGTCGGGGGTGGCCTTCTCGTGCGTCCAAACGATGTCGCTCGCCGGGCGGCGGCCCGCTGCTTCGAGCTTCACCGCCACCACCGGTCCGCCCTTTCCCCGCACCGCATAGACCCAGCCCGCGGCAGCCACCGGGCTGGCGATCATGCGGTTGCCCGGCAGCTCTGGCAGGTACCACACCCGAGAGCCCGAGACCGGCTCGTAGGCATCCAAGGTTTCGGCGCCCGCCACCAGCAACCAAGGGCCATGAGCCGAAGCGGCGATGATGGGCGTGGTATAGCTGTCGGAATACTCGCGCGACGACGTGCTGGGCCGGGGCGTCATCCATACCTCGCGGCCGCTGCGCTTATCGTGGGCTACCACGTAACTCGGCGAAGGCTTGCCCGGCAGGTCGGCGCAGGTATCCTGCATGCAGACCGAAATCACCAGGTCCTGGTAGAGGATCGGACTGTTGGCGTGGCCCCACCAAACCGTGTAGGCCCCGTAGTCCTGCTGCAGGTCGCGTTGCCAGAGCAGTCTGCCGGCGAAATCATAGGCCGCCAGCAGTCCATTGCCGAAATGTGCGACGACCAGCGTGCCATCCGTGGCCGGCGAAGGGGTGGCGAAGTTTTCGCCCAGCGGAAACACCTGCTGCCGCCGCTCGGCGGCGCTCTTTCCGTGCACCTTGACTTGCTCGGCCTTGCCGGCGCCCACCTCGCGGGTCCACTCGACGCGGCCGTCCGTCGCATTGATTTTCACCAGCACGAGCCGTTGATCGCTCGTCTGGCTGGTCACGAAGACCGCACCGCCCGCGGCGACTGGGGTGCTATGGCCCCACGGCGGCAAAGGGCACTTCCACGCCACGCCCTGGGTTTCGCTCCACGTCATGCTCAGGCCGGACTCGCGGCTCACGCCGTCACACCGCGGCCCCCGCCACTGCGGCCAATCTCCAGCCCGCGTACCGGCCAGCCCGGCGACGACCGCCAGGACCAGCGGACAAATGCGAAACCCGAAAAACCACGTCCAGCCGCCGCGATTCCGCATCCTCATCAAGAAAACTCCGGTTTGAGAGCAAAGTAGGTTATGCTTCCGCATAACGGCAACGGCGGGCTGGCACGTCCCCGAGCGCAGCGAAGGGCGGGGCATGACCCGCTACGTGCGGGAGAAGCTCCGATTGTAATGGCTGCCGCGGTCCGCCGCAATCAAGGCTGCAAGCAGGGGGCATCAAAATTGACAGCGCCGTGCTCTCCTGTAAGAATGCGCTAGAGTATCACCGGACTTCGCTGATCGAATACGCGTTAGACCACCCGACGCCCATGGAACAGCCGATCGTTATTCGATTCCGCTGGACGGCCGACGAGCTATTGCAGGCGAATCGTTATCACTTCCGCCACACATGCCGGCCGATTTTTCGTTTTGGGCTGCACTTCATATTCGCCTTTCTTTTCCTGGGCGGGGTCTTGATGCTGACGATGCCGAGTCCTGATGGCAAAACCCCGTTGCCGCTTTCCATCGGCTTTCTGATTGCTGGCATTTATTGGTTCGCCGTCCGGCCATTCGAGAGGCGTTGGACGGTTCGCCGTCAAATCAGCAAACGTCCCGACCGGGATCTGGACATCGAGTGGCAGGTTGCCGCCGACAAGATACTTGCACAAAGCGCCCTCGCCCGCAGTGAAGTTAGTTGGCAGGCTTTCACCAAGGTGGTGCGGACTCCGGCTGGAGTTTTGCTCTATCCGTTTGACCGGTTATTCCATTGGTTGCCGCGTCACGGTTTCGCCAACGACGTGGAGTTTGAGAAGTTTGTCGAGCTCGCGAAGGGCAAGGTCCCGCGACATTTTGACGTCGCGTAAGGCGGTCTATCGCAGCAATTCATCCGCCACTGTCTCGCTCGGGTCGGGCAGGCGGAAATAAATGCACTTGCCCTGGGGATCGGCGAACTCGGTCAGCACCAGACGCAGGTTGCCGCAATTGCCCAGCGCCGCGCCACGGTCGCAGGCCTTCAAGGGGCATGCAATGCCGCCAGGCCGCACCGCGTCGCTGGCCACGGGCGGACCGATTCCGGCTCGATCGATCACCAGCCGCGACAGATCGGCGCCGTCTTTCTTCGCGATCGCAGGAGATTGCGCTGGATCGAGACAGAAGATCACCGGTCCGCGCATCACCGCGGCCCGACCCGCTTGCCGCTGCCGGCCGGCCACCAGCCGCCAGTCCATCGGCAAGTCGAGTGCAATCTGGTCGCCGGGTTGCCAATGCCGCATGATCGTCCAAAAGGTGCCGCTTTCGTGTGTGGAGCTTGTCGAAGCTTCGTCGGGACGTTTGTTGAGCGTCATCGTGGGCTTGCCGCACCAGCGGGGAATGCGGAGCAGAATCGGGAAGGTCGCCGGGCGGGACGGGTCGACGTGGATCACCACGTGCCCGGACGATGGATAATCGGTCTCCTGACGTACGGCCAACGACAGGCCGCCATCCAAGTCCATCTTCGCCGCGGACGCAGTGTAAAGATTCACCGCCAACCCCTTCCCCACGCGGTAGTAAACCATCGTGGGCAGCTCGGCAATGATGCGGCGGAAGTTGCACGGGCAACAATAGGTATCGGTGGGATGGTATCGCCGGTCGCCTTCACACGGGGAGAAATAGCGGATCTGGCGGCCGTCGGGCGACTGCGCGGCGAACAACGCGTTGTAGATCGTCCGCTCCATCAGGTCGCCGTAACGCGAATCGCCTTCCAGCCGCAACAGGCTGTCGTAAACACGCAGTTGATAGGCGGTGGCGCAGGTCTCGCCCAGGTCGCCGCGAACATCCTGGTCGGCAGTCCAGATTTCCCACTGCCCGGCGCCGCCGCTGATCGCCATGCCGTCGCCGCCGGTCATGAAGTCGATCGCCCGCCGCGTGGGCCGCAGCAGCGACGCGCCGGGCTCCAGGCGATACAGTTCCAACTGCGCCAGGCAGCGGGCCATGTAGCCGTAGACGTGTCCCTCGATCAACGGCCGCCGTCCGAAGACGATGCCCAGGTTCCACTCGGGCAGTGCCCGTTGGTGCAGGCAGAACTCGAGATAGCGCCGCTCTCCGGTAGCCTGAAAAAGGCTCAACAGGGTGCGCTCCAGGCCGGTCACGGAAACATGGGTGGCCACTTGCGTCTTCTGGTCCCAGTCGAGCGGCTTGGCCGACCAGCGGGCGAGGATGTAGTCGGCCGCCTTGCGCGCGGCCGCCAGCGAGCGCTGTTGGCCGAAATAGCGGTAATCGCTCAACAGCCCGTTGACGATGTAACCTATCTCGTGGATGTCCCACAGGCCCCACATCCGCGCCTGCGGCGCCAGCATGCCGAGGTAGCCGTCCGCTTGCTGGATCGCGATGGTCTCCGCGACCAGGCGGCTTTTCAGCGCGATCGCCTGTGGGTCGCGCGAGTAAGCGGCCAGGCGCACGGCCGCATCGATCAAGTTCCCCAGGCCGATGAAACCCTCCTTGGCCTTCCGTTGCCGAAACGGCGCGAGGAAGTCCTTTTCCACGTTGAGCACCAGCAGGTTGTTATGCAGAGTGACGTCGATGCGGCGGCCGATTTCCCCATCGACGTGGACCTGCCGCAGATCGACGCTTTCCAACACGTCTGCGGCTAGCGCATCGCCCAACGGCAATCCAACGAATACCAAAACAGTTGAAATGACGAAGAGAAACAACCGGCAATGCATGGCTTACCCTCGGACGAAAATGGACTCGCGTAAGGTTTTGCTTCTGGGTGGCATGCCGTCACACGGCGCAGCCGTGGGTCGGCATGGCTGATGCGAATCGGAACATGCCGACCCGACGCGGCGCGTCGTGACGGCATGCCACCCGACACTGGCAGTACATGGCATGACCTTTCAATGGGCGTCGGTAAGGATGTCCAACTCGGCCACGGCCGCATAGGGCCGGCCGTGAATCTCGGAGCGGACCACGAACTTCAAATAGCGGGCCTTGATCGGCTGCTCGAATCGCACGGTCTGCACGTCGCCGCGGTCGCGGAAGCGAACCTTGGCCGCCGGCGGGCCCCACGCGTTTCGATCGTTGCTACAGTACACCTCGGCCTCGGCCACGCGCCCGTTCGCCATGTCTTGCCGCGCAAGGTAGCTCACCCCTTGGATCGCCACGGCGCGGCCGATGTCGATCGTCAGGTGATGCGGCATGGGATCGTTCTTGGGGCTCCAGCGGGTGTGCCAGAAAGTATCCGGGTCGCCGTCAATGGCGGAGGCCGCCACGTTGTGATGCGCGCGATCCTCGCTGTCGGCCTCGATGATCTTGGCGCCGAGCCGGGCCAGCGTGCCGTGGCAAATCGAGGGCGCCAAAATCTTATCCAGCACCGGCAGCGTAAGCTCCTCGCGCGGTAGGAACTCGTCGGAAGCCAGGTAATTGTAGAGACTGCGGACGAATTGCCGCGCCGCCGGCCGCCGCTGCAGATTCCCTGAGAGGTTCAACGTGCACACCAGCAATCGCCCCTTGCCCACGCGGGCCTCGAACAGGTTGCCGATCTTCTTGTTGCGGGCGAGGTTGTCGATCACCTGGACGATGGGGCGGAACTCCGCGGGCGCGTCGTCGAGAATCACGCTCCGCGAGCCTTCCAACAGGCCCCACCATTGCCAGTTGCTGTAGAACTCCGTGGGGAACTGGGCAAACACCGGGTGCCGCGGGTCGCAGAGGATGCCCATGGTGTTGGGCTTTTGGCTGGGAAACCAGACCGGGCTCCAAAACACGGGCAGGAACTTGCCCGGCAGGGAATTGGCCAGCCGGTCCTCGGGCATGAGCAACACCCGCTCGCCCTTGGCCAAGGCGGCGCGGGTACGATCGTCCCATTTGCGACTGACGACGACCACGGTGTCTTTGGCCGGTGGACTCAGCTTCCCGTTGGCGTCACCCACGTGCCGGCGGATGATGAAGTCGGTGCCAGCCGCCAGCGCCGCTGTGCCTGGGGCCGGCGGATAAACCCAGATCTCCCACTGGTTCACGATGTCGCTGTTCTCCAGCGAAACGCTCACCGTCAACTTGCAGGGTGCGGCGGCTTTGGCCAACGACGCGCGCAGTGTGCCGAGCGGCGTCACTTGGCCGGTGGGCACGCGAAGGGCCGGCAGCGCGCCGGCAGCCACTTCGCGGCCGAACGCGTCGCGGATGCACCACCGCGGCCGCGCGGCGGCCAGATCGGCAGGCCCAAAGTGGGCGATGTCGGCCGTGGCTTCAAACGTTTCGTCCGCGAAAAACGTTCGCTTGGGCATCCGCAACAGCGGCACGCTCGGGCCGCAATATTGCCGATGCACTTCCGGGGCCACGAAGCCCTTCGAGTCCCAGAAGGGGTCCAAGGGGCCGATCAGGGCCGTGCCCTGACTGGGATAGTCGTGCAGGTCCAACAGCGAAAACCCGGCGTGGCCCGGGGTCCGCAACAGCACTTCGATCTCTTCCTTGTAGAGCAGCATGGCCTGGCGGCCGGTGGCCTGGAAGATCTGCGGCGCCAGGTCGAGCATGCCGTGGGCGGCGAGGCTGTCGCGCACCAGATCGAAATTCCGCGGCTTCAGCACGCCGGTATACTTCTTCATCTCGTCGAAGTTGGGATAGAACGTCCATTGACCAATCTCGTGCCCAATGCGGGGCCGGTCGTCTTTGGCAATCGTGTCACGGAAATCCTGGTCGGTGCCGGGACCGTGGATGCCGCGCGGCCCGGCCTCGGTGAACTGGCGGTTGGCGGTGATCTGTGCGGCCGAGGCCGAGGAATACAGATGCCGCGGGTCTTCCTTGATGAGCATGTCCACCCAGTGCGAGAGCACCGCGTCGCTGCCGCCGTACTCGTTGCCCAGCGTCATCAGGCAGAACGAGGGATGGTTGCCGTAGGTGCGGACCATCCGCAGAAACTCCTGCTCGATGAAGGCGTCGCGGACCGGGTCTTCTCCGGCCGCCACGTTGGCCTGCGGCCCCTCGGCCTGGATCATGATCCCCTCGATATCGGCCGCGGCGAAGGCGGCCTCGGGCGGGCACCAGGAATGGAAGCGGATGAAGTTCAGCCCGTACGATTTCATGATGCGGTAGATCCGCCGCCACTCCGGCACATCGCAGGGCGGGTAGCCGGTGAGCGGGAAGACGGCGCACTCCAGCGTGCCGCGGAGGAACAGCGGCCGGCCGTTGATGGTGAATTGCGTGCCCTTCGCAGCGAACTTGCGAAGGCCGACGGTGATGACCCGTACGTCGGCATCATCCGTTCGGCCGTCGCGGCCAATCGCGACGGCGATATTGTAGAGCGACGGTTGAAAGTCGTCCCACAGTTTGGTGTCGCCGGGCATCGGCAACGAAATGCTTATGAGCGTCTCTGCTCCCTCGGCGCGGAACGTCTGCACCCCGACGTCAGGAATGAAGGGGGTGGTCGGAGTTGACAAGCCACAACTGGCCGAAACGACCGCGGGACGCCCGGTGGCATTTCCGATACGGACCGTAACATTCACAAGCCTTCGGTCCACGTCGGGGTAGACCTGCACGTCCTCGATCCACACCAGGTCGGTTGCTTGCAACTCGATTCGCCCCACGATGCCGTTCATATCGGTGGGCGTGCCGCCATAGAGCGCGGAAACGAAGACGCCGAGGTTAATTTTCGGCGTGTTGTCGACGCGGAGCGTGAGCGTGTGCTTCCCCGGCGCGACTGCGATACCCAACTCATGCACGTGCTGGGCAATCAGGCTGTCTTGCGGCTGGCCCACCGGTTTGCCGTCGAGCCAGGCTTGCGAGACCCAACGCACGCGCTCCAGGAACAGCGTGATCCGCTTGCCCTTCCAGGCCGCGGGGATCTCGATCTGCCGCTGGTACCAGCAGGGGCCGGTGTAGACGTTGGTGCGATAGAGGCCGTCGAGCGTAGGCTTCTTTGTGTTCGGCAGCCCGGCCTTCGCCTCGTCGGTGGTGCCGGGCAAGTGAATCGTGCAGGGCACGTCCTTCGGGGCCGGCGGCAGCTTCTCGTACCATTTCTGCGCGAGGCCCACGTTCCGGTCGTCGCGGCGGAATTGCCAGGGGCCGGAGAGCGACGATGTCTCCGCGGCCACGGCCGTAGCGGCGGCCCACGAGAGGACGGTGAGGATCGCGGCGGCGATCCAATGACTCTTGGTGTTGTGCATTCGATGGTCTCCTTTGTAAGGGGAGGGGCAAAGCAATAGATCGGAATTCTGTCCCTTTGCTCCTTTGCCCCCTTGTCCCTCTGCCCCTTTTCCTAGTCCACCAGTTCCTTCTCGAGTTCTTCCAACGTTTTACCCTTGGTCTCCGGGAGCCGCAACAGGATAAAGACAAAGCCCACCACGCAGACGGCCGCATACAGCCAGAACGTGCTGCCCGGCCCGAGGCGATGGTTCAGCAGCGGAAAGGTGTAGGTGAGGATGAAGCAGGCGATCCACAACGAGGTGATGGCCACCGCCATGGCCGCGCCGCGGATACGGTTGGGAAATATTTCGGAAATCACCACCCAGACCACCGGCGCCAGCGTCATGGCGTAACAGGCCATCGCCGAGAGCACCAACAGCAGCATCGGCAGGCCCTGGACGCCGGCGAAATAGCAGCCCCCGATCGCCAGGTGGATGATGGCCAGTCCGACGAAGCCCGCCAGCAGCAGCGGCCTTCGCCCGGCGCGGTCGACGATGCCCAGCGCGACGAAGGTGAACACCAGGTTCACCGAGCCGGTCCAGGCGATGTTCTTGAGTGTGTCGGAGATGTCGTAACCGGCGGCCTTGAAGATGTCTCCGGCGTAGTTGAAGATCACGTTGATACCGCACCACTGCTGGAGCACGGCCAGCACTACGCCCAGCACCAGCACGGCGGTCAACTTCGGATCCAACAACTCGCGAAAGCGGACTGTTTCGGTTTCACCCGCCAGGGTCGACTCGATCTCGCCCAGGGCCGCCGTGGCGTAGTCGCCGCCGCCGATCCTGGCCAACACGTCGCGGGCCCGGTCCGGCTTGCCGTTCTTCGCCAGCCAGCGGGGACTTTCCGGCACGGCGAACATGCCCAGAAAGAACAGCATCGAGGGCACCGCGGTCAGGCCGAACATCCACCGCCAACCCTGGAGCACGTACCAGGAATGGAGCAGGGCGTCGCCGCTGAGCCCCTTGGGCATATCGCGTCCCAACCACCAATTGACGAATTGTGCCGCCTGGATGCCAATGACGATGGTGAGCTGGTTGATCGCCACCAGGCGGCCGCGAAGGTGCGAAGGGGCCACCTCGGCGATGTACATCGGCGAGAGGCACGAGGCCAACCCAATCGCCACTCCGCCCAGAATCCGCCAAACGACGAAGACCGTAAAGGTCGGCGCCAGGGCGTTTCCCAGTGAAGTCACCGCGAACAGAATCGCCGCGCCGACGAGCAGCCGCTTTCGCCCGAAGCGATCGCTCAGTGCCCCGGCCACCAGCGCGCCGGCCAGGCACCCCAACAAGGCGCAACTATTGGCCCAGCCCGTTTCCAGCTCGCCACTGAGTCCGAAGTAGGGTTCGAAGAATTGCCGGGCGCCGCCGATGACGACCCAGTCGTAGCCGAACAGCAATCCGCCCAGCGCGGCCACGAGGCAAATCGCCCAGACGTAGGCCAAGTGGTATTGGCCGACGGCCGGGGCGCGAAGCGTGGTAGTGGGTGCGGTAATCATGATAGGCGATTGTGCAATCGATCTACGGTTTTTCCATCCGTACCAGAACCACACCGTGCCGGGGCACGTCGGCGCGGAATTCACCCGCGAACGTTCCCAGGTTCTTCTGCCGCCACAGGTCGCGGACGAGGCGCCGTCCGGTCAGGCCCAAGTCGGACCATGTTGCGGTAACCTGCACCGCAGCTTGGCCGCGATTGGCCAGGCCCACGGCCACGGAGCCGTCGTCGAGGTCCTTGACCATCAGAAACGTCTCCTTGCCCAGCGGCACCACGCGGGCCGATTGGCCCAGGGTGTCCTGGTCCACCGCGATCACCTCGGGATTGCAGAGCACGGAGAGCGTAAGCGGGTCGAGATTGCCCATATCTCCGCTATAGAACAGCGGCGAGGCCATCAAGCACCACAGCGACATGAAGGCGTATTGCTCGTCGGCCGAAAGCGGGCAGGGCTGGAGCCGGCCCATGCCGCGGGCCGCGCCGATGTAGCCGATCTGGATGTAGTCCGGATCGTTCCAGGCGCCGGGTTTCGACCACTGCCGGTGCTCGGCATTCTTCAAGGCGACTTCGAAGATGCGGTTCAACTCGAAGCCCAGGTCGCCGGCGGTCCGCCAGCAATGGCCGCCCACCGCGGCGCCCCACTCCCAGACGTCGCCCATGCCGTATTGGCAGAGGTTGAGCACCATGTCGCGCTGCTGGTGCGCCAACAGGTCGCCCATCAAGCGGTAGGGCTTCTGGAGCTTCTCCAACTTGGTGCCGCTATCCTGCTTGGCGACCCCGCCATACGAGCACCAGTCGTACTTGAGGAAATCGAAGCCCCAATCGGCGAATTGCTTGGCGTCTTGGGCCTCGTGCCGGTAGCTGCCGGCGAAACCGCCGCAAGTCAACGGCCCCGGCGAGCTGTAAATGCCCGCCTTGAGGCCCTTGGCATGCACGTAATCCGTCAGCGCCTTCATGTCGGGGAAATGCCGGTTGGGAACAATGTTGTCCTGCGCGTCGCGCAACGGGCCGACCCGCAACGGGTCGCGGTTCTTCGGCGCGTTCATCCAGCAATCGTCGATGTCGACGTATTGGTAACCGACGTCGGCCATCCCGCTGCGGACCATGGCGTCGGCCGCCTCGCGGACCAGTTGGTCGGTGATCCGGTCGTAGTGCGCGTACCAATGATTCCAACCCATCGGTGGCGTCAGGGCCAGCACGTCGCCGCTGACGATTCGCAGCGCCCGCGACGCCTCGCCATGGGCGTTCTTCGCGTGCAATACGATCGGATACGTGCCGCGCTGGGGAGCGATGCCGGTGAGGATACCGGCAGCGGAGTCGAGTTGCAGGCGCGCCGGGAGATTCTCCACGGAGAACTGCATCGGCCGTTGGCCGGTCGCCGGAATGCGGTACAGGAAAGGATGCCCGGGCCGGCAGCCGTAGACGTTCGCTCCATTCACGCGTGGCGCCGCAGCCGGCTGGGGTGTGAGAATCCGGGCCTCGGCGCCGGGCTCGCCAAGGAGCGCCATGCGGGACGGGCTGGATGGTCGCAAAGGCCTCGCCGGAAGCTGTGCGCCGCGGACCGCGTCGCCGGCAAGGAGGCAAAACCACGAGAAAAGGAAGACGGTCGCGGAAAGCCGGGAAACCGTCCGGGAAGCGAGATCATTGCTGGTCATAGGGCAAGCACCTCATGGTGGTCATGCTGGAAAAAGGGGGGCAGCCGCCGCACGCACGCCGGAAGTGTCCCCTATCTTCGGTTACCGGGCGGGGAAAATCAACTACCCCCAGCGTCTATCGCCGCAACGTGTAACAATTTACAGCTATTCTCCCGCTGCCGCCGCGCTAGGATTGTTAACATCGCGGATTGTGGGCTTTCGTGATCACCCTATTTTCCTGTACGAATCATGGCGGCGCCGATATTTGTCTTGTGCGAGAATGCCGATGACCTGGCTGGCCGGGCGGCGGACTACATTGTCCAGTCGGCCCGCGAAGCCATCGCGGAGCGGGGACGCTTCACCCTGGTGCTCAGCGGCGGCTCGACGCCTGAGAAGACTTACTCGCTGCTGGCGGAGCCCGCTCGGTTGACGGCCATCGACTGGGCCAGAGTGTCGGTATTCTTCGGCGACGAGCGTTTTGTGCCGGCCGACGATCCGCGGAGCAATTTTGCCATGGCGCGGCGGGCGTTGTTGGCCCGGGTTCCACTCCCGACCGCACAAGTGTTTTCGGTGCCCACTCAGGCGGAATCGCCGGCTGCATGCGCGGCGGCTTACGCGGCGGCGTTGGCCCGGTGTTTCGCCACGACGCCCAGTTCCGCGCCGCCGCGCTTCGACCTGATACTGCTCGGCATGGGCGAAGACGGTCACATCGCTTCGCTGTTCCCCGCCGCAGCGGCGCTGGATGTCGTCGACGCGTGGGTAACGTGGAGTCCGCCGGGGAGGTTGCCGCCGCCCGTGGATCGCATCACGCTCACCTACCCGGTGCTCAACGCAGCGCGGCGGGTCGCCTTTCTGATTGCCGGCGCGAACAAAGCGGTCGCATTGCAAGAGGTCGTCGAGCGGCACGCGGCACGCGAACACCGCCCGGCGGCGGGCGTGCAAGTTGCCGAAGGCCTGTTAACATGGTTCGTCGACCGGGATGCCGCAAGGCTGTTGCAACAAAAGTAGGACGGGCCGAGCCCGGCGAGTGCCACTACCAATTGTGCGAGGGTGGGTGGCGGGGCTCGCTGCACAGCTCCGGAGAAACATGATGCAAGATTTGAAGAAGGCGATCGACCTGGCCCTGGGCGGCCAGTGGGACCAGGCCCACAAGATCGTCCAGGACACCGAGACTCGCACGGCGTACTGGATCCACGCGGTGTTGCACAAGATCGAAGGGGACGTCGGCAACAGCAAGTATTGGTACAGCCGCGCCGAAGAAATGGAGCATTTCGCCATGGAGCCCAACGACGAATTGCAGTTGATCCGTCAGGGGCTCTGCGACACGTAGGCCCGCAGGTCCGCTTCGACGGCCTCCAGTTGCGCGGCGAGGCGGCCGCGCGTAGCGGGCAAATCGCCGCTGCTTTCCGGCGGCTGGTAGGCGAAGAGGTAAAACTTCACCAGTGGCTCGGTGCCTGAAGGACGGACCGCCACGTAGTTTCCCTCGGCCGCGAGGTCCAACATCACCAGGTCCCCCGTAGGTCCGGCCAAGGGAGCGGAAGTCCCGCCGATCTTCGTGGCCAGACGGTTCAAGTAGTCGCGAACCTTCACGACTGCGAGCCCCCCCAGCGCGATCGGCGGCCGACCACGAAAACGGGCCATCACCTGCCGCATGCGTTCCATCCCCGCGGCCCCCGGTGTTCGCAGCGAGAAGGCCCGCTCGACGTGGCAGCCGTGGCGGCGCATCAGCGAATCCAGCTTTTCGCTCAACGACAGCCCGTCGGCCTTGGCCCGGGCCGTCAACTCGGCCAACAGCATGGCGGCCACGGCGGCGTCCTTGTCCCGGGCGTGAGTGCCGGCCAGAAAGCCATAGGATTCCTCGGCCCCCAGGATGAAGTTTTGCGGCCCCTGGTCATCGATCGCGCCGCCGATGTACTTGAAGCCCACCAACAGGTCGCCGACCGTGCGAATGCCGTAGGAATCGGCGATCCGCCGCATCAGTTCGCCGGTGACCAAGGTTTTGACGACGTAACGCTCCGGAGTGAGCGTGCCGGAGAGCTTGCCGGCTTCCAGCAGATAATCGGTCAGCAGCGCGCCGATTTGATTTCCACTGAGCGTGGCCCAGGCCGCGCCGGCCGCGGTGGCGACCGGCGCCGCGCAACCGAGGCGATCGCAATCGGGATCGGTGGCCAGGATCAGGTCGGCCCCGACGGCCTTGCCGCGCTCGATGAGAGCCTCGAACACCGCGGGCCGCTCCGGGTTGGCGATGTGATCGGGAACGTTGCTGAAGTCCGGGTCGGGGGCGGCGTGCGGGGCGAACACCTCGACGTCGGCGAAGCCCGCCGCGGCCAGCGCCGGGCAGACCGCCGACGCGCCCACTCCGTGCAGCGGCGAGTAGAGGATCTTCAGCTTCCGCGGCCCGGGCCGGCTCTGCGCGGTGACGGCGTGGATAAATGCCGCGTCGACCTCGTCCTGGCAATAACGGATCTTTCCCTCGGCCAAGGCTTGCCCAAAGGGCGTGCGGCGGATGTCGCCGACGGCCATCACCCGGTCGATCACGCCCTGGTCGTGCGGCGGCAACAGTTGCCCGCCGTTGGACCAATAGGCCTTGATGGCGTTGTCGCTGGGCGGATTGTGGCTGGCGGTGATGATGATCCCACAGCTACAGTTCTTATAGCGCACGGCGAACGACAGTTCGGGAGTGCTGCGGAAGCCGTCGAGGAACCAGACCGTGAAGCCGTGGGCGACCATGATCTCCGCGCACAGTTCGGCGAAGTGCCGCGACTGGTGTCGGGTGTCGTAGGCGATGGCGCAAGAGAGCGGTTTTCCGCGAAGGTGCTCCGCGACGTAGTCGGCGAGCCCCTGGGCGCTTTCGCCCATGGTGCGATCATTGATGGCGTTGGTGCCGATCGGGTAGAGTTTGCCGCGACGCCCGCCGGTGCCGAAGGGAATGATCGTCCAGAACACGTCGTCCAACGTCTTCCATTGTCCGCCGGTCACGTGCTCGGCGACTTTCGCGGCATACTCGGCGTAGCGCGGGGCGGTGAGCCAGGTGCGCACGTTCGCGGCGGCCGCGGGCGAGATTTGCCCCGCCACTGCCGCCTGGTCCAGTTGCGTCAGGATACTACGGAGATCATACATGGCGGTGCTCATCGCAATCGCTCAGGCCGATTCGAGGATGATATTCGCGTACTGCACCGTATCCGCCGTGCGGATCAAGCCGATGGCGCGGGGAACACGCTTCTTGAACTCCACGTGCGGCTCGTAGAGCAGCGGAATGCCGCTGAGCGCTTGTGCAAAGGCCTGGCATACCGCGTCGTCGTTGCCGACCCGGAATTCCTCGGCCATCCAAGCCTTGCCGATGAGGAAATTCGGCCGCAATGCCCGCAGCACGTCGAGCACGCCGGGAATATTGTCGACCAGCGAGATATCGATGGTTTCGATCTCGGGCCAGAAGGGAAAGCCGCGGTCGGCGATCACCAGCGTATTGGTATGCCGCACGCGGCTGAGCAAGGAATTGATGTGCGGATTAAGGATTCCCGATTTCAACATGCGATCGTCTCCGGCCGCGGTTTTCAGTAGTTTGAACATTCGACCATACCCTGCTTTGCTGGCCAAGGCAAGCCGGGGGGGGCGGGCCGCCGTTCACCGCAATCGCCGAAAGGCCTCCGGCGAAACGCCGAACACCTGCTTGAAGGCCCGGGAAAAATGGAAGGGGTCGTCGAATCCCAGTTCGGCCGCAACCTTCTTGACCAGCATGCCCGGATCTTGCAGGCGGTCGGCGGCGAGGTTCATTTTCAGCCGCATCAAGAATTGGTAGGGCGATTGCTGCGCATAACGCCGGAACAATCGGCAGAGGTAGGCCGGATCGACGTGGCACTGCCGCGCCGCGTCGGCCAACGTCTTCAGCCGCGCATAGTGCGTCTGGATGTGCCGTCGGCAGCGCTCATAGGTGGCAAAGGCGGGAGTTTGGGCCACCTCGGCCGGGGTCTGGCACTCGGCGATTTTCAGCACCAGGTACTCCACCAGGGCGGCGCAGAGAGGTGCGGAAAAACGGGTTGCCCGCTGGCCGTTCTCGATCAGCTTGTCGAAGATCTCCTGGATTTCGCCGGGCGTCGACACCCGCCCGGTGCTCCCCAGGGTCGGGGCAAACTGCCGCAACAACTCATCCGCCCGGGTGCCCGTGAAATCGACGAAGTACTTCGTCAGGGGGTCGGCGGGATCGGTTGCGATGTCCTGGGAAATTCCCGGCCCGTAGGAAAACACGGCGCCGGGAGACAGGGCGAACCCGGCCTGGCCCAGCCGGAGTTGCCCCTTTCCCCGGACCACAAACTCGATCGAATAGTAGGGAAAACTGGGGCGATGGATGGCGTAGTCGGCGGCGCAGCGTTCGTAGCCTCCGGAAACCACGGCCAATGCGACGGTGGCGGGCGGAGCCAAATCCAGGTAAAATCGTTTCGCCTCCCGGACTTGCAGCGAGAAGAATTCGGGCCCGGCCTCGGGCTTTCCGCGAGGTGCCCCAGGACGCTCGGCCTTGGAGTCAATAATTGGCATGTGCCCGTCAACTTTAGCTATCGTTGTTCGGCGAGATGTCGTGATATTATACTAATCACGCCGATCCATTAAGACAATATCTGGCAGGTCAATGACCTCAACCAACCCACAGAGGAGGTACGAATCGATGTCACACGAGACCCATGAGAACGCTCCGCACAAAGACGACCTGATCGTGATCACCGGGGCCGGCGGATTCATCGCCGGCTCGCTGGTGCGTTATTTTCATGAGCGGGGCTTCACCCGCATTCGTGCGGTCGACAAGAAGCCGCTGCCCGACTGGTACCAGCGGATTGCCGGCGTGGAGTGCCTGAGTCTCGACGTGAGCTACGAGGAAAACTGCCACCGGGTCTGCGAAGGGGCCGCGGAGGTCTATAACCTGGCGGCCGACATGGGTGGAATGGGCTTCATCGAGAAGTTCCGCATCCAGTGCCTCCGCTCGATCCTCATCAACACCCACATGGTCGAGGCCGCCTGGCGCGCCGGCGCCCAACGGTATTTCTACTCCTCCTCGGCCTGCGCCTACAACACGCTCTTGCAGCAAGACCCGAACGTGCGGGCGTTGAAGGAGTCGGACGCGTATCCGGCGATGGCCGAGCGCGGTTATGGCTGGGAAAAGCTGGTGTCGGAGATGTTCTGCCAGGAGTACTGGGCCGAGCGGGGCCTGAAGACCTTCATCGCCCGCTTCCACAACGTCTACGGTCCCCACGGCACCTGGGACGGCGGCCGCGAAAAGGCCCCCGCCGCCATTTGCCGCAAGGTGATCGAAGCCAAAGAGCAAGGAATGGATTGTATCGAAGTCTGGGGCGACGGCAGCCAAACCCGCAGCTACATGTACATCGACGACTGCACCCAGGGCATCGATCGGATCATGCACTGCGAGGAGCTGCTTGCCACGCCCATCAATCTCGGCTCCAGCGAGTTGCTCTCAGTCAACGCCTTGGTGAGCCTGGCCGAGGAAATCGGCGGCATCAAACTGCAGCGGACCTACAACCTCGATGCGCCTCGCGGGGTGGCCGGCCGCAACAGCGACAACACTATGATCCAACGGATCCTCCATTGGGAACCGAATACGCCGTTCCGCGTGGGCTTGGCCAAGACCTATGCCTGGATCCAGCAGCAATACCAGGATCGCAAGGCGGGCAAGCGGACGGTCCGCGACACGATTTGAGGAAACGTGCGGCGTGACCGCTGAAAGCTATGATGAGCCACTCATGAGCAATCCCGTCAATCCGTGCCTTAGCGACCTGATTGGGGCCATTCCCTACCGCATGGCCTTTGCCGGCGGCTGGATCGACCAGCCCTTCGTATCGCAGCTCAACCCCAACCCGTGGGGCTCGATGGTCGTGGTGGGATTGGAGCCCACGCTGCGGTTCATGGACCGCGCCGGCATGGCCACGGGAACGCGCTACGTGGCTTTGAAGCTCTGGAACGGCAGCCTCCCCGACCGAGAGCCGGCGGAGTTGGTGCGTGAGTTGTATGCCCAGGAAAATCGGGGTAAAGCGGAGCCCTCCGGGTCCCAGGACATGATCGGGCTGATCTATCCGGGGGTCAATCGCCTGGATTTCGACTGCCATCACGAATGCGGGATTTTCCCGCGGCACATCGAGTCCAACAACGACCCCCAAGTGGCCCGCTGGCTGGAGCAATGGGTCCAGATGGTTCCCGTGGCGCCGCGGCCCGACGGCTACAACCCGCTGGGCGTGAAGAATCTCGATCGCCGTTGGATCGGCCGACTGGGCCAGTCGGGCAAAGACTGCTACGACGCAATCCTGGCCCGCGACGCGCAAGCCCTGGGGGCCTCGATGAACGCCTGCATGGAGTGCTGGGAGACGATTCTGCCGCATACCGTGCGGCATCCCACGATCAGCATCGACCTGCCGGGGCTGTTGCGCTATTACCAGTCGCGCTCGGCCGGCGCGATGTACTCGGGGTGCGGCGGCGGCTACCTTTACGTGGTCTCGGAGGAGCCGGTGCCCGGCGGATTCCGCGTCAAGGTGCGCATCGCAAAGTAGCAAAAACACATGGTGGGGCTCGTTTCACTCGACCCACTCTGCAAGCTGAACACCGAAAACCTCATGATGGACCCGATCGTCTTCGAGCCTTATTTTCGCCCCCAGGTGTGGGGCGGCCGCCGCCTGGAGCAATACCTGGGCCGGCCGCTTCCCGCGGCGGGAGCTTTCGGCGAGGCCTGGGTCCTCAGCGCGCAATCGTTGCACGTCAGCCGCGTTGCCGAGGGGCCGCTCCAGGGCCTGCCGTTGACCGAGCTTTGGGCAACGCGGCAGAATGACCTCACCGGCCGGCCAGATACCATTTGTGGTACAGGCGTCTCGCCCGCCCGTGCAGCCGCGACGGCCGCACCACAACATCGCCCCTTCCCCTTGCTCTTGAAGTATCTCGACTGCCAGGATCTGCTTTCGATCCAGGTGCATCCCACCGACGAAATCGCCCGGGAACTGCGGCCGGGTGAGTTGGGCAAAACCGAGGCTTGGGTGGTGCTCGACGCCGATCCGTCGGCGCGGATTTACGCCGGCTTGCGCTCGGGCGTTACCCGTGCCGACGTCCAGCGCGGTCTGGCCGATGGCAGCCTGGCTCAGTGCTTGCACGCGATTACTCCCCAGAAGGGACAATGTATTTTCCTTCGGGCCGGCACCGTGCATGCCGTGGGCGGTGGGGTGCTGATTGCGGAAGTGCAGCAATCGAGCGACGCGACGTTCCGGCTCTTCGATTGGAATCGGCCCGGCGCGGACGGCAAACCGCGGACCTTGCACACCGAGGAAGCCCTGCGATCGATCGACTGGACGGCCGGCCCGGTGAGCCCGGCCGTGGGGCTCCCGATTCCCGGCTTGGCCCAGGGAGGTGACGGCCAGCGACTGGTCGAGTGCCGCTACTTCTCCATCGACCGATACCATGTGTCGGCGCCGCGGGAACTGCCGTATCCGGGCCAACTTTCGCTCTGGATGGTGTTGCAGGGGGGCGTGGAACTTGACGGCCGTGCGACCGGTTATCGCCGCCGTTTTAGCCGCGGAGAAACGGTCCTCGTGCCCGCCGCGGCGCGCGAGCTTCGCTGGCAGCCCGTCCCGGGCCAAGAGGCCGCGATATTGTTGGGTGTGCTAATCCCCAATCCCTAATCCCCAATCCCTTCCATGCGTTACGCACTGATCATCGCCGGCGGCTCGGGCACGCGGCTGTGGCCCATGAGCCGCGCCAAGTTGCCCAAGCAATTGATTCCTTTCATCGGCGGCAAAAGCCTGTTGGCGATTGCCTTCGACCGCTTCGAGAGCATGATCCCCGTGGGCAATCGCTATATCTGTGCCGGAGAGCCGCACCGTCAGGCGGTCCTCTCGGCGCTGCCGTCGTTGGACGATGCTCATTTCCTCGGCGAGCCCATGGGACGTGACACGCTCAACGCGGTGGGACTCGGTGCGGCCGTGCTGGCCGCCCAGGACCCAGAGGCCGTGATCGGCGTCTTCACGGCCGACCATCTCATCGAGCCCACGGCCGAGTTCCAGCGGATCGTCGCCCAGGGTTTCGCGTTGGTCGAGCGCAACCCCGAGACATTGGTCACCTTCGGCATCGCCCCCAGCAGCCCGGCCACCGGCTACGGCTATCTGGAACTGGGCCCGGTCATTGACGGCGACGCCCGTGTTGTGCGGCAGTTCCGCGAGAAGCCGCCCTTAGCGCAGGCCGAAGAATATGTCCGGCAAGGTCCTGCGCGTTACCTCTGGAACAGCGGCATGTTCATCTGGCGTGCCGCGACGCTGTTGGACTGCATCCGCCGCTACGAACCGGCCGTGGCCGCAGGACTGGCGGAGGTGGCCATGGCCTGGGCCACGCCCCGCCGCGATGAGGTGCTCGCCGCGGTGTATCCGTCGCTGAAGAAAATCAGCGTGGATTTTGCGGTGATGGAACCCGCCTCGCGCGACCCATTGGTCCGCGTGGCCGCGATTCCCATGCAACTCGCTTGGCTCGACGTGGGCTCGTGGCCCTCGTTTGCCCAGACCTGTCCACGCGACGCCCGCGGCAACGCGCTCGGCGCCGCGCGTCACTTGCTGCTGGAGAGCGACGGCTGCCTGGTGGCTTCGGACGATCCGCGGCACGTGATCGCCACCATCGGTTGCCGGGACCTGGTGATCATTCACACCCACAACGCGACGCTGATCTGCACGGCCGAGATGGCCGAAAAGATCAAGGATCTCCAGAAGGCCGTGGGCGAACAATTCGGCGGAGAATATACGTGATGGGTGGGTCGGGTTTGTAGGGTGGGTCGAGTGAAACGGGGCTCGTTGCGCTCGACCCACCCTACACGCTCGACCCTATGATTACGACGCTTCCACTTCCTCTTCCCGCGCCACGAACTTGCGGCGGAGCACGCTGTAGACCACGGGCACGAACAGCAGCGTGGCGAAAGTGGCCACCAACAGTCCGCCGATCACGGCTCGGCCCAAGGGCGCATTCTGCTCGCCCCCTTCACCCAGGCCCAACGACATCGGCAGCATGCCGATGACCATCGCCAGGGCGGTCATCAACACCGGCCGCATCCGCGTCCGCCCGGCCTCGAGCGCGGCCGCGGCGGCGTCTTTTCCTTCCAGCCGCTGGCTATTGGCGAAGGTGACCATCAAGATGCTGTTGGCCGTGGCCACGCCGATCGCCATGATCGCGCCCATCAGACTGGGCACGCTGAAGGTGGTCCGCGTGAGCAACAGCATCCAGACGATGCCCAACAGCGCCCCCGGCAGGGCCGTGATGATGATGAACGGATCGAGCCAGGACTGGAAGTTGACCACCATCAGCAGGTATACCAGCGCGGCGGCCAGAATCAGCCCGATTCCCAGGCGGAGAAAGGCGGATTCCATGCTGGCCACCTGCCCCCGCAGGCTGATCGTGTTGCCCGGGCCCAGCTCCTGGCGATACTTGTCCAGCACCACGTTGATGTCGTGGGCGACGCCTCCCAGGTCGCGGCCCTGCACGCCGGCATACACGTCGAAGACCGGCTGCACGTCCACGTGGCTGATCACTTCGGGGGTGAAACAGGGCTCGACGTCGGCCATGTTGGTGAGCAACTGCCGATCGACGCGCCCGGGGATGGTGATCGGCATCGACTTGATGGCATCCACGGAGTCGATCCGCCGCAGCGGAGTGCGGGTTTCGACCAGGTAGGAGATGCCGTTGTCGGGATCGACCCAGTAGTTGGGGAGCACCTGGCCGCTGCCGCTCAAGGAGACCAGGAAATTGTTGGCCACGTCGGTTTGCGTCAGTCCGAATTGCGCGGCGCGGGTCTGATCGACCTGCACGTGCAAGGTGGGGACGTTGACCACCTGGTGCACGTGTACGTCCTGGATCCCGCCGATGTTACGAATATGGTTGGCGATCTGTGTTGCCAGCTTGTAGTTCATGGCGCGGTCGCGGCCTTGGATGGCGATGTCGATGGGGGCCGGCAGGCCGAAATTGAGGATCTGTCCCACGATGTCGGCCGACTGGAAGTAAAAGGTAAGATCCGGGAATCGCCGCGGCAGAGCCCGGCGCAGCTCCGCTACGTAGGCCGGGGTGGAGCGGCGGCGGGCATGCTTCAGAGAAACCAGGATTTCCCCGTCGGCCATGCCGATGGTGGAACTGTCGCCGAAGGCCATGCTATAGGTGCGGTTGGGCAGGCCGATGTTGTCCAGCACCATCTCCACCTCGTCGGCGGGGATCACGCGGCGGATCTCCTCCTCGACGAGGCTGAAGTATTGCTGCGTCCTTTCCACGCGAGTGCCCGCCGGCGCGCGGACGTGCAGGCGAAACTGTCCGGCATCGACCACCGGAAAGAAGTCGCGCCCCACGTAGGGCAGCATCAGCAGGCCGCTGGCGGTGGCCGCGAGAAAGATGCCGAAGACGCTCCGGCAATGGCGCAGGTTCCAGTCCAAGAGCCGCAGGTACCCATCGCGGATGCGCTCGAATGCCCGCTCGAAGCCGCGATGGAAGCGGCCAAACGGACCCAGCGGCGGATGTTCGCCGGGCAGATGTTCGGCGGTCTCGGCCGGCAGCAAATAATCGGCCATCACCGGCACCAACGTCCGCGAGAGAAGATAGGAGGCCAGCATCGCAAAGACCACCGCCTGCGCCAGCGGCACGAAGAGGTAGCGCGGCGGCCCTTCCAGGAAGACCACCGAGACGAACACGGCGCAAATCGTCAGCGTGGAAACGAAGGTGGGGGCCGCGATTTGCTGCGCGCCGTCGAGGATCGCCCGCCGTAACGGCTTTCCCATCGCCACGTTGCGGTGGATATTCTCGATCTCCACCGTCGCGTCGTCCACCAGAATGCCCACGGCCAGCGACAGGCCGCCGAGGGTCATCACGTTCAGCGTCTGACCCAACAGGTGCAGCATGGTCAGGGAAAAGAGGATCGACAGCGGGATCGACACCGCCACGATCAGCGTGCTCCGCCAACTGCCCAGGAACACCAGGATCATCGTGGCCGTCAGCAGGGCGGCGACGATGCTCTCCTGCACCACGCCCGAGATCGCCGCCCGCACGAACAGCGATTGGTCGAACAACATTTCGATCTTCAGATCCTTGGGAGCCACGGCCTGGATCGACGGTATCAGGTCCCTTACGTCGCGGACGATTTCCAGCGTGGACGCACCGCCGTTCTTGAGGATTGTCACCAGGGCCCCGCGGGCCCCGTCGCGGTGGACCACGGTGCTTTGGACGTTGTAGCCGTCGCGGACCTGCGCCACGTCGCGAATGTAGACCATGGCGCCGTTGGCGTACTTAATGGGAATGTCGTTGAACGCCGCGGCCGAGGCGGGGCTGTTGTTGAGGCTCACCGGATACTCTTGCGAAGCGATGCGGGCCACGCCGGTGGGCAAGGCCAGGTTGTAGGCGTTGATCGCGTCGGCCACGTCCTTGGCCGAAATCCCCCGCGCTTGCAACAGATCGGGGTCCAGATCGACCATCACCTGCCGTTCCATGCCGCCGTAAGGCGAAGGCATGATCAGTCCGCGGATCACCAGCAATCGCCCGCGGAGCTGCCAGAGCGCGAAATCGTAGACCTCGGCCTCGGACATCGTCTTGCTGCTGACGCTGATCTGCAAGATCGGCACGCTGGAGGCGTTGAAGCGGAGAATGATCGGCGGCTGCACCCCGGGCGGCATGATCGCGCGGATCGACTGGCACGCCGCCGTCACCTGGGCGATGGCCGCATCCACGCTGGCGTTGGCGTGGAAATAGATCTTCAGCACGGCCACCCCGTTGACGGTCTGCGACTCCATGCGGCGAATGTCGCTGACGTTGCCGCCGATGGACCTTTCGCTGAGGGTAGTGATCCGCTTTTCCACTTCGTCGGTGTCCATCCCGCGATAGGTCCAGATGACCGTCACGATGGGGATGTCGAACTCGGGGAAAATGTCGGTGGGAGTCTGCGAAATCGACACCCCCGCCAACAACACGATGAGGATGGCCATCACCACGAACGTGTAGGGCCGGCTCAAGGCCAGGCGGACAAGCCACATCATCGGCGCACCACTCAGCTTTCAGCAGTCGGCTATTAGGCTCTAAGAAGGTTGTCTACATCCCGACCGCGGATCGCTGAAAGCTCATTTGGCGGCCACCGACGGCGCGCTTTGAGAGTCCGGGCTCCCTGCGGAAACGGCAATCGTCACCCGCTCGTGGTCGGCAAGATCATCGGGCGGGTTGACGATCAGGCTCTCGTCCCCACGCAGTCCGGAGAGCACTTCCAAACGGTTGCCGAAATCGCGGCCGAGCTTGACTTGTTGCAGCCGCACCGTGTTGCCGGCATCCACAATTGCGACCTTCTGGCCGTCGGGTTGGTTGAGCAGCACGCCGCCGGGAATGGTGCACATCGGCTCGGCGCGGCGGACCGGCAGCGTCACCTGGGCATAAGTGCCCGGCAGCAGCGTTTGATCCGCGTTCGGCAACTCCAGTTCCACCATCAGCGTGCGTGAAACCGGATCGATCGCCCGCGACGTGCGGGCCACCCTGGCGGTGAACGCCCGGCCCGAATATTCCACCACGCGGACCTCGGCCGTTTGTCCCACGGCAATGGTCATGGCCTGCGCCTGGGGCACATTGATGCGGATCCGCAGGGTATCGGACTGGGCCACGGCAAACAGCTCTCCGCAACCCGTCCCACTGCCGGCCGACACCAGGCAGCCGATCTCCGCCCGCCGCCGAATGACGATGCCGTCGAACGGCGCGCGGATGGTCTTGAAGCCCTGCAACTCCTCCAAACGCCGCACGCTGGCCTCCAGGCTGGCAACCATCGCTTCGTGGCTCTTGATCTTCGCGTTATAGGTGACGATGCTCGACTCGCGGGTCTTGCGCTCCGCAGCGGCCGCGTCCAGGTCCGCCCGCCGCGCACCGTTGTCGCGGCGACTCTCGTCCAGGTCCTGATCGGCGATCACGTGCCGGGCGCTCAATTGCTCGTTTCGCCCCAGCACGGTGCGGGCGAACTCGTGATTCGCCTCGGCCCGAGCGACGTCGGCGTCGGCCTGTTTCAACGCGGCTTGCGCCTCTTCCAGTTCGGCTTTCGCCGTATCAAGATCGGCGCGCCCTTGGACCAGGTTGGCCCGGGCCTGAAGCAACTCCTGGTCCGCTTCCGGGGTATCGATTTCCGCCAATGCCTGTCCCGCCTTGACGCGGTCACCGATGTCGGCATGCCAGCGGAGCAAATAGCCGTTGACGCGGGCGTAGACCAAGGTGGTCTGGAAGGCATCGACATTCGCGGGAAGAATCAGCGTGGCAATGGCGGTGTGTTCCGGTTTGGCAACGGTTACCGAACGCAGGGGAAGATCCCCGGTCGGCGGCGCCGCTTCGCCACCGGCAAATCGCAGCCACGCCAATACCGCGGTAAGGGCCAGGGTGGCCAAGGCGCCCACGACGATACTCGCGCTGAGCCCGCGATGCCCAGCAATGCGTCCCCGGCACAGCAGGCGCATGCAATGGGCATCCGGACTGGCAGGGGACGGGCAGCTCGACTCCATCACTTCAACTCCTCAGGGGCAGAGCGCTTCCATTGGCTGGCTATTGGTTTCGTAGCTCTTCGCGACACGAAATGAGCGTCGAATCGCCCGTTGGGCAGGCCCCAAGCCGAACTACAATCGGGAACGTTTCCCACGGTTCCCAATTCGGCCTTGGATCGTATCGGCTTCCGATCGCCTTGGCAGGACTACGGGGGACGGAGGCCCTTGGCCCCGGCGTCGGCCCCATCTCATATTCCTAAAGCTAATTGCACCAGACCGGAAAGTCAAGCCACCCCATGGGTTGGGACGGGGCGCAGACAGCCGTCAGCATGACGCCAGGAGGGGAATTTCGCTCAGTAAAACCTATTATAACAGCCATGCCTGCGAAATGGTTCTTTTGGCTGGGATGGCGGCACACTCCCGGGCGCAAGCAAATAAGCGGTTTACGCCCCACGCCCGTTTTTCGTTCCTCGCAGCGTGCCGCCCTATTCGATCAACTTACACCGTGGCCCCCGCTAACTGCTGCAGCTCCTCGACACATTGCCGGCACGCCTCCGCGCAGCGCTGGGCGCTGACGGCTTCCGACTTACGGCACTCCGCGGCACAGGCGTCGCAAGTTTTGATGCAACCCCGGGAAATCTCATAAACGAACTTGGTTCCACGAGTCAGCGCGTCGGCCGCGGTCCGGCACAGTTCGGCACATTCCCGACACAGCCGCACTGATTTTCCCATCTTTTCCATTTCGCCGTCAGTAACGCATTCGTCCGCCCAGTGCTCGCATTCCTGGGCACATCGCACTAAGAATTTGACATACAAGAGCTGTTCTTCCTGTGTCATCACAGTTCCCCCAATCCATGATAAAGATTCGCATTCGCTTCATGCCACTGGCGCGCTACCCGATTGGCATGAAATTCGAATGCACGTCTCTCGCGTTTCTGGGAGAATTATTGGGGCCGCCCATCGCGGGACAAGCGGCGGTAGCCAGGCGTCTTGCCTCAGAAGAATTCGTCCATGCTCGGACGTGCATGATGTAGCGACCATTGGCAATCCCATATTTTTGCATTTGCGCCACTCCGGATAGCGGCCTCGATCCGTCACCGCGCGATTGTCCGCCGCGTACGGCGTTCTGCGCGTCCTTATGGCAATCACGGGGCCGTCGCCGCGGTTATTTGCAAAGTCGCCGTAGTCCACGCGCAATACCAGCTTTGTGCAAGTGCAACAGGTCATAAAAAAAAGAACCCGGTCAGTCGGTCCTGGTCGGGTCCCAATCGCACGGGATGAAAATGGCGTCCATTTTGTGGTGATTTCTTCTGGTCAAGACCGGTTGCGTGTCTTCAAAAGAAGTTTACCGTCCTGCGTAAAGGCAAGGCAAACGAATGACCAGAAAGCCGAATTCGCGATCTGCCAGATCGCCCGCCGCGGTGCATTGACGTTCGCGTGTCGCGCGCGAGAGAATGGGCAATGTGGTTTTTCGTGGCTCGGGGGTTGCACTATGTTCGCTGGTGCTGGGCGCTTTGCGGTTCTCGTTTTTCTCAGCGGCATGACTGCCGCCGGTCGCGCGGCAACGTCGGTTGACGAACCGCCGCGCGAGATCCCGGTGGCTTATCAGGTCGACGTGGTGGTCGTGGGCGGGAGCACCGGCGCGGTCTCGGCCGCCACGAGCGCAGCCCGGGCCGGTGCCAAGGTCTTTCTGGCGGCTCCGCATCCCTACCTGGGCGACGACATGATGGCCACGCTGCGGTTGTGGCCGGAGCCGGGCGCAACGCCGCGAAGCCCACTGGCCCGGCAGCTCTTTACGGATCCGTTGGCCGACGTGTTCTGTCCCGACCCCAACCGCCTGGCGCTGGATTACGAAGCCAGTGTGCCCAGTGCGGGTCCTCATAAGGACACGCAACCGCCGTCGCTCTTGACCGACGGCCTGTGGGGCAATGCGGCCGACGGAAGCGTTCAGTACAACAGCGACGTGCGAATCACGGCCGACCTTCACTCCGTCCAAGCGGTTACCAAAGTCCGCATGATCTGCTACGAGCGATTGTCGCCCGGTTTGCGCCGCGCTAACGTATTCAAAACCGATCGTATCGAGGTATCCACGAGCGACGACAAGCGGGTCTGGCAACCGCTTGCGGTGCTGCGGAGCTGCGACGTACGGCAAAGGCAAGAAAACGACCAGGGCGAATGTTTGACGCTCGAGGCAACCGTGGCCGCGAAGTGCCGCTACGTGAGTTTTTCCGTCCATAAGGCGCCCGACGCCGGGCGGATGCTCTTGGGGCAGATCGAAATCGTTGGGCCCGGCCGTCATATCGCCGTGCAGTCGTCCGAACTGCGGCCCGTCCGCCCACTGCACGTCAAGCAAACGCTCGACGAAGCGTTGATCGGCGCGGGAGTGGATTTCCTTTATGGTTGCTATGCCACCGACGTGCTGCGCGACGCGAGCGGTAATCCCTGCGGGATCGTGATGGCCAATCGGGCCGGACGCCAGGCGGTGGTCGCCAAAATGATCGTCGATGCCACGGAGCGGGCCTTTGTAGCGCGGTTGGCGGGCGTCGAATTTCGTCCGTACGCGGCCGGGCAGCACACCTTCCATCGCGTGGTGATCGGTGGCGAGCCCCGCGGCGGTCCCGGCCTTGATGTGCGGAAGGTGGAGCCTTCCTTCCGCGGCGCGCCGCGCGTGCTGCCCACCGAGAAGCGGCGTAAGCCCCGTTCCGCGGCCGGCACCTACCCGATTTACGATTACACCTTGAGACTGTCGATGAAGGATGGGAGTTTCGCGTCCTGGGCCGACGCGGAGCAGCGGGCCCGGCAGATGTCGTACCAGCCCGAGCAACAGTTCACGTCCGACGAGTTGTTCGAGATCCCACCCGACCCCATGTACGGCCATGCCACCGCTTCGGGGCCTTGGCCGGGGGCCGACAAGCTGCCGCTCGACGCATTCCGTCCGGCTCGCGTCGGCCGGCTCTACGTGCTCGGCGGCTGCGCCGACATCAGCCGCGAGCAGGTGGAGCGGCTATTGTGGCCGCTGCCGCTGGTGGATATCGGAGAGCGAATCGGCCGTGCGGCGGCCGCAGAGGCGAAGACCCTCTCGATGCCAACCGATCCCAGGCTTCCCATGACGGCCATGGCCGGCCAATCGCGCGTGGAGGTTCGCGAATCGCTCGCGGGCATTCGAGCGGTGCAGGATTGGTCCAAGATACGCCAGGAGGCGCGGGCGTTGCCCGTGCTGGGAAGCTACGACGTGGTGGTCGTCGGCGGAGGCACAGGCGGCGCGCCGGCCGGCATCGCCGCGGCGCGCCAGGGAGCCAAGACCCTGGTGGTGGAATACTTACACAGTTTGGGCGGCGTAGGGACCGTGGGGGCCATCAGCAGCTACTGCGCCGGCAATCGTGTCGGCTTTACGGCCACGGTGCTGGACGACCCGAAGTGCCGTCCCTGGTTCATCGAGCCGAAGATCGAGTGGTGGCGCGGCAAGCTCCGTGAGGCCGGGGCCGACATCTGGTGTGGCGCGATCGGCTGCGGCGCGGTGGTGGAAAACGGCCGCGTGCTCGGCGCCGTAGTGGCCACGCCGCAAGGTCGGGGCGTGGTCCTCGGCAAGGTCGTCGTCGATGCGACGGGCAATGCCGACATCGCCTCCGCCGCGGGCGCGGAGTGTATTTACACCGGCGCCGGCGAGTTCGCCATGCAGGGAACCGGCCTGCCTCCTCGACAACTGGGCGCCAGTTACGCCAACACCGACTTCACCTTCACTGACGAAACCGACCTGATCGACGTCTGGCACGTGCTGGTCTTCGCCAAACACAAATATCCGCGGGCGTTCGACCAGGGACAACTCATCGACACCCGCGAGCGGCGCTGCATCGTCGGCGAATATACCCTCAACATCCTCGACGAGATCACGCGGCGGACCTACGCGGATACGGTGATCCAGGCCTGTGGCGGGGCCTATGATACCCACGGTTATACGGTCGCCCCGTACCTCCTGGTGACGCATCCCGGCACCGCGAAGCTGATCGTCAACATTCCCTACCGCTGCCTGGTCCCCAAGGGGCTCGAAGGCATCCTGGTCACGGGCCTGGGAATCAGTGCTCAGCGCGACGCCATCCCGCTGATTCGCATGCAGGTCGACATCCAGAACGGCGGCTATGCGGCGGGCGTGGCCGCGGCCATGACCGCCAAAAGCGGCTCGCTCCTCCGGCACATCGACATCCATGCCCTGCAAGAGCATCTGGTCGAAATGGGCAACCTGACGCCGGCGGTGCTGACGGATCACGATTCCTATCCCATCGCGGCCGAAAAAGTTGCGGAAGCGGTGAAATCGCTGGTCGACGACAATCCGCCCGCCCTGGCGGTGGTCTTCGCCCAACCCCGCGAAGCCCTGCCGCTGTTGCGTGACGCCTACGCTGCGAGCACCGGCAAAAACCGGCTCACCTACGCGGTCGTGCTGGCCGTGCTGGGCGATCGCGACGGTCTTTCGACACTCTTGGATCACGTTCGCCGCACGCCCCAATGGGATCGTGGTTGGAACTATAAAGGGATGGGCCAATTCGGCAACGCCATGAGCCCGCTGGATACTCAGATCGTGGCCTTGGGGCGCGCCGGCGACCGCCGTGCCGTGCCGGTGATTCTGGAGAAGCTGCGGCTGCTGTCGGCCGAAAGCGAGTTTTCGCACCACCGGGCCGTCGGGCTGGCCTTGGAGCTTCTGGGCGACCCGGCTGCTGCGGCGCCGCTGGCCGGACTGCTGGCCCAGCCCGGGATGACCGGCCACGTCCAGACCACCATTCAGCAGGCCATCCAGCAGGAAACGCCCGGCGGCACCAGTGCCGAGCAGACCCGCCGCGAGTCGGTGCGGGAATTGCTGTTGGCGCGGGCCTTGTATCGTTGTGGCGATCCGCAGGGCCTGGGACGTCAGATCCTGGCGTCCTACACCCACGATTTGCGGGGGCACCTGGCCCGCCACGCTCGAGCCGTGCTGGGGAAGAAAGAGTGAGTCGCCGGCGACAATTCCGTGCTGCCCTTGTGCCCGGCGTGGGCGGGGCGTTACGATAGATAGACGTTTCCGTCCCACCCCATTGCCGCCCACCGCCGCCCAACGCAGGGCACCGACACCCAAGGAGAACGCGTATGTCCGAACCGCAAGTGACCCGACGTGAGTTCGTCCGTGATACGGCTGTGAAGGTGGCGGCCGCGGGGGCCGGCGTGGCCATGGTCTGTAGCCACCCCAATATCGTGGCGGCCGGCGCGAAGGACGTGCCCGCCGCGGTGAAGAATACCCGCAACTACCACCCCAACATGGAATATCGCCGGCTGGGAAAGACGGGCTTGTGGGTCTCGGCGGTCTGCATGGGTGGCCACTGGAAGCGGGTCGACAAGGTGATCAAGGCCCAGGGGAAAATCAACCCTTATGCCGGTCCGGCCGACGCTTCCGACATGGGCGTGTTCCTGAAGAACCGTCATGAAGTGGTGAGCCGGGCGATCGAGGTGGGGATCAATCTCATCGACTTCGCCGGCGATGCGGAGCCGGAAACCTACTGCAAGGTTCTCCAGGGGCGGCGCGACAAGGTGTATCTGGCCTACTCGCACCCGGCCAGCGAGTTGCGGAACCCGGCCAATCGAAATGCCAAGAAGCTCGTCGAGCTGTTCGAGGCCGGACTGAAGCGTTGCAAGCTGGAGTATGCCGACATCTGGCGGCTGATGGCCCTGGAACGGGGCGGCACGCACAGCCCCGCCGACGTCGACGCGATGATCGAAGCCCTCGACACGGCCCGCCGCAAGGGGCTCTGCCGCCATTGCGGCTTATCCACGCACGACCGCGCCTGGGCCAAGATGCTCATCGAGAAGTATCCCGGCGTGATTGAGATGCTTTGCACCCCTTACACGTCCAAGACCAAGCTGCTCCCGGTCGACAGCCTCTTCGACTCGGTGGTCAAGCACGACGTCGGCATTCTGGGAATCAAACCCTTTGCCAGCAATGCGGTCTTCCGCGGCAACGGCTCGCCCGACGACCCGCACGCCGCTGAAGACGACCGCGTCGCCCGCATGACCATTCGCTACATCCTCGGCAATCCGGCGATCACGGCGCCGATCCCCGGGCTGATCAGCCCCCACCAGGTCGACAACCTGGTCGCCGCGGTCCGCGAGGAGCGCGAACTGGACGGCCATGAACGCGTCGAGTTGGAACGGTTGGGCGACGACGTGTGGGCCCGTCTGCCGGCCGACTACGAGTGGCTCAAGGATTGGGAGTACGTGTGATGCCGCGACGACTTCTCGCCGCCGCGCTGGGCGCGGGGCTCGCGCTGGGATTGTTCCTGTTGGCCGCGGCCGCGCCTCCGAAGGCGGCACAGGGGCCGGCTGCAAAGCCCCCCCATCCGGCCGACAATTCCTATTGCTACGTCTGCCACGCCAACTACGAAGACGAGAGCCTGGTCCACGGGCATCAGGTCGTGGGCGTGGGCTGTGAAAAGTGTCATGGACCGTCGACCAAGCACAGCGGCGACGAAGACAACATCACCCCGCCCGATCGGATGTTCGCCCACGCCGACGTCGATCGTTTCTGCATCACTTGCCATGCCGAGGACAAGCTCCGCAAGAACGACATCCATAAGGAATGGCTCCAGGACGAAGTCCGCGACGACACCTGCAACGACTGCCATGGCCGCTTTCACCACTTGGCGGTCCGCACGCGACGCTGGGACAAAAAGACCGGAAAGCTGATCGCCGACGACGGCGTGCGGATGATGACCGGCGCGACGGCCTTGGGCGGCGCGCCCGCTCCGGCCGCTGTCGCGTCGCCCCAGGCCAAGGGGCTGTTTGCCCGCGATAACCTGCTGGCCTGGTGCATCGTGCCCTTCGACGCCAAGCGGCGCGGGCCGGAAGAGCGCGCGGCGATGCTCCAGCGTCTGGGATTCAAGCAGCTTGCTTACGATTGGCGCGCCGAGCACGTTTCCACCTTCGACGAGGAGCTCGACGCGCTGCGCCGCCATGGGATCAAGCTCACCGCATTCTGGTTCCCCGGCAGTTTAAACCAGGACGCCCGCACGATCCTTAACGTGCTGAAGCGGCACCACGAGCACGCTCAGCTCTGGGTCACCCGTAGTGTGCCACTGGCTCAGCCGGTGCCACCCGCTGTAACCTCGCCGGAGGAGCAGCGGCGGCGGGTCGAGGCGGAGGCCGAGGCCATTCGGCCCATCGCCGCCGAGGCGGCCAAGATCGGCTGCAGCGTTGAACTCTACAATCACGGCGGTTGGTTCGGCCAGCCGGAGAACCAGATCGCAATCATCGAGCGGCTGAAGATGCCCAACGTGGGCATCGTCTACAACCTGCACCACGGCCACGGCGACATCGATCGTTTTCCCCAGTTGCTGGAGAAAATGATGCCCTACCTGCACGCGCTGAACCTCAATGGCATGGTAACCGGCGGCGATCGCCGCGGCATGATGATCTTGCCGCTGGGGCAAGGCGATCTGGACCTCGGGTTGCTGAAAGTCATTCGCGACAGCGGCTACCACGGTCCGATCGGAATCCTCAATCATACCGCCGCCGACGCCGAAGGCCGGCTGCAGGACAATCTCGACGGCCTGGATTGGCTGGTGGCGCAACTGGATGGCCGGCCGGCCGGCGCGAAGCCGGTCCCGCGCACCTGGCGTCCGTCGGCAGGGCCCGCGAAATCACCGGGCAGTCCAACGAAATAGCCACTTTACCGGTGGCATGTGAATCGATCGACTTAATCTCGTGCGAGCAACACGGAGACGAATCATGTCTGGTAAGCTTTCCCGCCGCAACTTCTGCAAGACTTCGCTCGTTGCCTCGGCCACGCTGGGAAGCGCCGCCGCTGTGGCGGCGCGGTTAGGCACGCTTCTGGCGGCTGAAAACGCCGAGGATGGCTTTCGGCCCTTGTTCAACGGCCGCGACCTTAGCGGCTGGGAAGGAGACCGAAAGCTCTGGCTGGTCGAGCAAGGGATGCTCATCGGCCGCTCGCCCGGCATCAAGTACAACGACTTCCTGGCCACCACGCGGAGCTATCGCGACTTCGTGCTCCGCTTCCAGATCCGCTTGATCGACGGCCGGGGCAATAGCGGCATGCAGTTCCGCTCGCAGCGCGTGCCGCCGCCGTCGCACGAGGTATGCGGCTACCAGGCCGACGTCGCCGCGGGCATGTGGGGCAACATTTACGACGAGTCGCGACGGAGGAAAAACCTTGCCGGCCCCGCGGCGGAACTGTTGCGCAAGATCCTCCGCCCAACCGGCTGGAACGATTACGAAATCCAGGCCCGCGGCGATCACATCGTGCTCGCGCTCAATGGCGTTACCACGGCCGATTACGCGGAAACGGACGCGAAGATCGCCCGCGACGGCATTTTCGCCACCCAGATCCACGCCGGCGGACCGATGGAAGTGCAGTTTCGCAACATCCGCATCCGCGAACTTTGATGCGGACAAGGGCCGCCTTTGCAAGCGGCGAGTGGCAACCGGGCGGGCAGCGGCTTACGATCCGCGATTCGCAAAACTAACCGCGCCCATGAATTGGAAATGCCGCCCAGGTGTTCTGCCAGGAGAGTTGCCGATTTTCAGCGACGCCAGCCCCCGTTCGCGTCGCTTCCGACCGCCGAAGCGCCGCCCGGTCCCGCGACAATTTCCTGATTAGGTCCGCAAGCGGCCGCACCGCATGCTAGCTGATGACGATCGACGTCGCGAGGTTGGAGTAAATCGCGTGGCCCGTCGCGAAGTCATACATGTAACCGCTAAGGTAATACGTTCCCGCGGCGACGCTGCTGGTATTCCAAACAAATGAGCCTGCGCCGTTGGCCGCGGTGACTCCGTCGATCTCGATCCAGTGCCCGTTGGCGTCAAAGGCTGTCGCATCCGGGTCGTAGCCCAGCGTGATCTTGGTCGGCCCCGCCACGTCGACGTTGGCTGCCGTCCACCCGATCGTCATGCTGGTCCCCGGGCTGAATGTTCCCGTACTCGGGCTGATGAGCGTAAAGGCGGGCGGGCTGCCGCCGGTGATGACAATCGAGGTGCCGAGGTGCGAATAGACCGCGTGCCCCGTCGCGAAATCATACATGTAACCACTGAGGTAGTAGGTTCCCAAAGCCACGCCGGTGGGAGGTAAATGGAGGTAAAAGGGACAGCGCATATACTGAGTAGCATACATAGCGAGGGAGGCTTATGGATGGCTTTTGTGTGGGCGACCACGGCGACGTAGCGTGGATTGCAAGCCAAGTTGCTCGGCTGCTTGTTCGGCCCAGGCGACGTCGCCATAAAGACTCCCACGACGAACGCATCGGCGGACGGACTCCAATTCTGCTTCCGTCTGCGGCATGTTGACTTGCTCGATCCAGTCGGACGGTTCGGGCAATGGCCACTCGCCCAGTAACGGGCTGCGTGCCCCCCACGCACGCTGCTGCAAACTTCCCCATTTCCAATCCTCCGCGCGCGGAACAAGCGCGGCCCGTAAGGCATTCCGCTCGACGTACCGCGCCACATAGTAGAAATGCTCGTCGTTCTCAATGGGAAACGACTTGAACCGGCCCTGATACAGGTGCCCATAGCCCACGCGGAGCTTTGCCCGTTGCCAGCGCTGGGTATGCATGTTGGCCATCCGTTGCATGAACGTCGAGAGGTCGCCGTCGCGTTCGGGCCACAAGACAAAGTGCCAGTGGTTCGGCATCCAGCAATAGGCACAGACGCGGATCGGCGCGACACGCAGCGTTTCTTCGATCACGCGCTGGAAGGCATCGTAATCCTCCTCGGTCTGGAAAATCTGCATTCGCCCAACTCCGCGATTGAGCACGTGAAACAACATCCCCCCCGGTGCGACTCTTGCGGTTCGTGGCATGACCGTGAAACTACCAAAACAGCCCATCTTCTTCAATATATGCGCCTGTCCCCTTTATTCCCCTTTATTCTCTTATGCATGTTGGCCATCCGTTGCATGAACGTCGAGAGGTCGCCGTCGCGTTCGGGCCACAAGACAAAGTGCCAGTGGTTCGGCATCCAGCAATAGGCACAGACGCGGATCGGCGCGACACGCAGCGTTTCTTCGATCACGCGCTGGAAGGCATCGTAATCCTCCTCGGTCTGGAAAATCTGCATTCGCCCAACTCCGCGATTGAGCACGTGAAACAACATCCCCCCGGTGCGACTCTTGCGGTTCGTGGCATGACCGTGAAACTACCAAAACAGCCCATCTTCTTCAATATATGCGCCTGTCCCCTTTATTCTCCCTTTATTCTCTCCTTTATTCTCACCTTTATTCTTCCTTATTCTTCCAGTTGGCCGTCTGAGTAATCGTGCCAAGGAAACACCTCCGGCCGCGACTTTTGCCGCTTATAATAGGTGCCCGGGTAACGTCGTCAACCACTGCCGAAGGGAGACATCGATGTTTCATAACGTGCGTTTTGCGGCCATATGTCTAGTGGTGGGGGTGGTGGCGGCCGAAGCCCGTAGCGCGGGAGCGGTTGACCGGCCGGCAGCCGCGAGAAAGGCGAAGCATCGCCTGATCCTGTGCAACGACGGCGGCACGCTGGGCGCCCCCGACATGGAGGTGCCCATCGGTGTCGAAGGCCTGGTGCGGGAGACGATTGATCCGCTTCGCGACACCATGGTCGACACCCTCTACTGGCAACTCGGGGCCGACCCGTACTGGGGCACCGCCACGCATCGCTTGAGCGACTGGTACTCGCACGATACCAAGGTCGGCGTCCGCTGGGGCACCGATCGTACCATTTTCAAAACGGCCGGCGAATGGCGGATCTTCGAGAACGCGCAGCAGTTGATCGACCAGGGTACGGATTCCGCGGCGGTGGTCATCGCACACGGCCACCGGGCGGGGTTGGATGTGTTCCTCTCGCTGCGCGTGAACGACGGACACGATTCGCGGCTGGCGGACGGGGCGGCGGACGTGAACCTCGCGCCCTTGCGGCGACAGCATCCGGAGTGGTTGCTGGGCGGAAAAGGCTTCACCCGCTTCGGCTACGATTTTGCGGTCCCCGCCGTTCGCCAATACACGACGGCCCTCGTCAACGAAGCCGTGGCCAATTACGACCTCGACGGGTTTGACCTGGACTTCTGCCGGCAGCCGACGCTCTTCAAAGCCGGTGCGGGCGCGAAGAGCACGTCGCGCATCACCACGCCGGGATCGGGATGGTGGAGTGTTGGAACAGCGGCCGGCGATGGCGAGAAGAGATCGTCGCTCATCACCGAAATGCTGCGGCAAATCCGGCAGGCGCTCGACGCCAAGTCCAAGCAGGCGGGGAGAAAGTTGTGCCTTTCCGTGCGCGTGCCTCCTTCGCTCGATCTCAACCGTCAGGCGGGGATGGATGTGGCGGCCTGGATCAAGCAGCGGCTGGTGGACATTGTGGTGGTCGGCGATCCCAACGGCTGGAACTACCGCTTGCCGGTCGAGGACTACCGCAATCTGGCCAACGGCACGGACTGTAAGATTATCGCGCAGAACCTGTGCGCGTATAAGGAAGACCGCGGACGCTCGGCCACCGTGCTCTTTGGCGAGCGCAATTACTATAGCACGGAACAATTCCGCGCGGTCGCCGCGCGACACTGGCAGGCCGGAGCGGACGGAATCTATATCTGGAACCAGCATTTTCTCAAGTTCGACCGCGACGCCCGTTTCGACCGCCAGTCGTGGAAGGAAATCGGCGACCCGCAAGTGCTCGCCCGCAAAGATAAACATTACCTTGTCGGCCCGACCGATCGCGGCGGCTCGCTGCCAGTCATTTTGCCCAAGGCCGGCGACACGGCCCAGGTCAACGTGGAAATCGCCGACGATCCGGCCACGGCAAATCGCGAAGGCGTATTGTGCCAGGCCACGCTACGGTTGCTGATCGAGCAGCTTACCACGCTTGATCAGCTCGACCTGCGGCTCAACGGGGCACCGCTCGATCCGGCGACCGCCCGCAAACGGCTGAACTACAACGATTGCTGGCTGGATTTCGACGTCTCCCAGGCAATGCGGAAAGGAAACAACGGGCTATCCCTGAAGGTCGTCGCTCGCAACGTCCACGTCGCTGCGCCACTGGTACTTCGCAGCGTGGAAGTGCTGGTACGATATTGCGCTGATCCTGGCGCGAGGCCGGTTCAACATTGAGGGACGCTAGGGGCGGCTCTTGCTCGGCAACACTTGCAGCATTTGTTCGGCCCGCCCGCCGCGACCGCTTCGGTCCCAGACGATCAGTGTCACGCGGTAGCTGCCCGGCCGGGCGAACGTGTGCTGCGGTCCGGGGGTTACTTCAGGAATACCGTCGCCGAAGTCCCAGAGCCGCTCGGCAATCTCGTTTGCGGGGCGCGAGACGCACTCGAACTTGCCCGGCTCCCCGGCCCGGATTGACTTGGGCAGGCCGAATTCGGCCACCGGCGGAGGACTGTTGAAGGGCTTGGTTGCGGGCAACTGGTCGCTCTTGTTCCGCTGCACCGTGCAGCCGGTAAAGTCCAGGGCCGCATATTGTGAAGGGCCCCTGACGGCATCCAGCCCGTTGCCGGTGATCGAGGAGTGGAGGAAGTCCAGGGCATCCACGTCCCGCCCGCCGAACTGTACGCCAAAGCCGCCGTTGTTGCGGAACGAGCACTGTTCGAAGACCAACCCCCGGCACGATCCGTTCGTGCGGAAGCCGTGGCCGCTATCCTTGTATGCCCGCCGCGGGTCTCCCCGCACCGTGTTCTCAAAGTCGCAGCGATAGAAGTAGTGGTGGGCGATGCCCCCGCTCTCGCCCTGAAGCTGTGCGCCCCACACCAGGCAATCCTGGACCGTGTTGCGGCCCCAATAGATGTTGTTCTTTACCGGCGTATTGGAGACCGACAAGCCGATGTGAGCGCCGCGCTTGACGACGTTGTCGGTCACCACGATGTCCCGGGCGATGATCTCGATCCCCAGAAATTTCAGCGTGCCGTCGTCGGCGCCGATCACGTTGCGGCGGACGGCCGACTGGTCGCTGCGGTCCACGCTCAGCCAATGGTCGATACTGTTGTCTTCGATCAGCGACCTTGGGCAGCCGCCCCAGATCTCGATCCCCAGCCCGGGACCGCCTCCGCCCGAGCCCGTCACGCGGTTGTTGCGGATCACCAATTCGGCCGACTGGGCAGCGAAGATGCCACCACGGCCGGTGTTGCGGATCACGTTGCCGACCACCTGGTTTCGCACCGAGCCCCAAGCGAGCCGGATACCGCCGCCCCAGGGCGACTCGCGGTCGATGTTTTCGATCAGGCAGTCGGTGATGCGGCTGTCGGTCACACCCATTTCCCCGCTTGGATTGTGGCCAGAGAAGAGAATGCCGTGCGGGCCCCAGGTTTTGGCCTTGAGGTTGCGGATGGTTAGGTGGTGCAACCAAAGGCGGCGGGAATTATCGCCACCGATGCCCTGCGGGACCAGCGGATTGTTCTGGCCGTCGAGCGTCATGCCGGAAATTTCCACGTCCTCGCAGCCATTAATACTGATGAGGACCGCGGATTTGGCGCCTTTGTGGACGAGCTGCGTTTTTTCCTGCCCGGCACCGAGGAGCTTGATGCCCGACTTGGGCCTGATCGGCTCGGTCAACTCGTACGTACCGGGGGCCAGACGAACCGTGTCACCCGGGGCCGCAGCGTGGATGGCGGTGGCAAGGGACGGAGAATCGAAGGCCGTCGGTTCGATGGTGGCCGCCATGACAATCTGGCCGATGCAACCGAGTGCCGCGACGGCAGCGAAGGTCACCGTTGTACGCATCGCGAAATTCCCTCGTGTATCTTATCCGCCGTTTCTCACCCAACTCCGCTCGGAAACGCTTTCGAGCGGCAACAGCCTTTCTATGCTAACAGAGTGATTCACGACCTTCCAGTTGGCGCGCGCGGGCGATACGGGTTTCTGCCCCAATCCACTCCTGAGGCCCCGGCCAGACGGGAATCTTCAGGGGGGTGATTGCCAGGCCATGGACCTGCTGGTAGAGTTTCAAACATTGGGGGAGGCGATTGACGGCGGGGGAAAAAGTCAGGTGTAGTGCGAAAGGAACGCTATCATGCTCAACGCTGCCTTCCGCTTCGCTTTCCGCTGTGCTCACCTGATGCTCAGGACGTGGTGGTTCGTGCGGCGGCCGGAAACCCACGGTTCGCTGGTCGCGCTTTGGTGCGACGGCAAGATCCTCCTGCTGCAGACCACCTATCGCCGCCAATATTCCTTGCCCGGCGGCTATGTGCGGTTCTATGAGACGCCGCTGCAAACAGCCCGCCGAGAGCTCCACGAGGAGACCGGCGTTGCGCTGGAGCCCTCCGCATTTCGGCACGCCTGGCATGGCACCAAGAACTTCGAGTTCCGCCGCGACACGCTCGACATCTGGGATGTCGACATCGACAAACCTATGGAACTGCACGCCAACGGCCGCGAGATTGGCTGGTTGGGATGGAAGACGCCCGCCGAGGCCCGGGGACTATCGCTGCTGCCACATATGTACGACTATTTGTCCCAGCGGTGATATTCCACCAGTATACCGTCGCTTCAGCCCGACGCGTTCTGCTGGGGGTGTTGCTTGATCCATTGGCCGATCTTCATGTCCTCGCACAGAATGTGCTCGCAGACCCAATCCACCATGACATGCCGCAGTTGTGCCGTGAAGTCCGAGAGCAGATGGGCTTGGGTCAGCGTTTCGGTCACCTTGCGAATGATCGCCTGGTGCGCCAGGATCTGTTCGGGGTACCCATCGAAGCCCACGCTGGACATCAGTTCCTCCTCGTGGCGGAAATGGGCTTCCATATAATGGAAGAGCGCCTGCACGGTGTGGGCCACCGCTTGTTGATTCACCGGAGGCATCGATAGGGCAAAAACGTCATTGGCCAACTGAAACAGGCATTGGTGTTCCGCGTCGATCACCGCGTGGCCGATGAGGTATTTGGATTCCCATTGAAAAGCGATCATGGCCGACGCCCGTCATCTTTTGTGATGATGTCGATTTCCATCGAATTCTTGGCTTGGCAACTCTACCACACTCGATCGGGTGCGGCTAGGCGGACAAATTCTGGCCGGGGGGTAACGGGCAACATTCCCGAGCCTATCCCCATGGCCAGCCGAACCCTGCTCCAGAGCAATTCTGCATTGGCGTGGTAGCCATTGAAGATAGAATCGCCGCTCCGCGGCAGGTGCAGCGGCTTGCGGTCGGCCACCGGCGACTGCCGCACATTTCAGCCGCTCGGCTTCGTGGTCGCCGCCTTCCGGCGGGTCGCCGCTTCAACGTGGAATAGGGCCAGTTTGCGGATCAGCGGCTCGGCCACGGCTTCCGTCACGCGAAGACGAACCTTCGTCACCTCGATCGAGTTGAAACGCTCGATCCGCTTGTGTCCGATCGACTGGCCGCGGGCCAGTTCCGTCCATTGGCCGCCGTGGAGTCCCTCAAGGACATATTGACGCACCCGTTGGCCTTCGGTGATCTGCTCCATGATGATCGCGTTGTCGATAACCGACGGCTTTGCCAGGGCCAGTTCCAGGGAATAACCATGACCGCTGGTTTCGGCGATGCTGCGGCCGAACCGCCGCCGGATCTCGTCGCCGAACTCCTTGAGCCGCTTCATGTCGGGCTGGGGCACCAGGCCGTCGCGGTCGATGTTTCCGTTGAGGATCAAGTTGCAGCCGCGGCCCACCGAGCCGTAGTACATTTCCACCAGTTGATCGACGCTGCGGATCTTGCTTTCCTGATTACGGTGCCAGAACCAGGCGTGGTTGCGCAAGGGGGCGTCACACTCGCCCGGCTGCCAGACTTTACCCCGGGGATTGCCCACCCCCGGGTCGTTCGCCCCCGCCACGGTGCTCCAGGACGGATAGCCGGTCATGCCACGTTCGTTGCCGGGCCAGCGGGTGTTGCCGGCCGGGTTGTCGGGTGGGCCCTGGAACGTCACCGCATGTGGCTGAAGCCGCTTGAGGATCGGTACCAGGTCCGGCCCACCTTTGTCCGGCGGGAGCGTGCCGCCGTCGAACCAGATGTAGGCCAGCGGGCCGTAGTTGCCCCAGAGCTCGGTTACCAGAAGCTCGGCCCGCCGCCGATATTCGATCTGCCGCGGATCGCGGGGACCGCTGATTCCCTTCACCGTGCAGTTGTCGAAGACCTCGCAGTAGGCGTTGGCCGGCATGCTGCAATAAATGCCGGGCTGGATGCCGTACTTGCGGCACGAGGCTACGTAGTCGGCGACCACGTCCCCTTTGCCATGGCGCCATTGCGATTGCCGCACCCCATAGGGATACGCGTCGCTCTGCCAGGAGATGAACCCGGTGCAGTGCTTGGCCACAAAGACCGTGTAGCCGGCCCCCATCGCCTGGGCCGCTTCGAGCCATTGATCGGTGTTGAGCTTCGTGGGATTGTAGAGGCTGGGATCGAGGCGCCCTTGCCGTTTCCAGTCCCCCTCGCCGCCGTCAGTGAATACCGAGATATCGAAGTGATAGAACAGTCCCAATTCGCGATCCTGCCAGGCCGCTTGCTCTGGGGTCGGCCGGGGTAAGCCACCGTCGTCGACCGGCGCCGCGGCACGGCACGCGGCGGCGCCGAGCAAGACAAGCAAGATCAAGAACGCAGTGGTTCGTCGCATCGAAGCATCTCCTTGGGAATACCGCCATCGCACTGGTTAGAACCATGATACCTCCATTCCGCTCGTCCATCCACAACAGTGTTCGAGCGACCCAATTTCCTCGGCAGCGTGTCGCGATCGCGACGGCGGCGAAGGCGGGGCAGTTGTTTTTAGAAACGAGCCTGTTTTGACACAGTGCTCGGCATCGCTACAATGAGGGGCTGGAAAACCGGCTTTGCCGGGATCCCAACGCGCGTCAACCTGTCCGCAACCTGGAATCTGCCCAATGAACAGCATAACAATACATATTTTCGTGGCTTTTACCGCCGCGGTGCCGCTGGCCCCGCTGTCGGCGCTTTGCGCCGCCGACGCGGTCATCATCCCCGTCGATTCGCCGGCGTTCGTATTCTCTCCGGGCAACTGGACCGGCGACGCAGGACGCGCCGGGACAGTCTTCCGCCAAACATGGAACCCCGGAGCCTACTTCCGTGTGACGTGGGAGACCAGAAATCCCAAGCCGGCGGCGAAAATCCTCTTGGACATTTCGACCTATCCTCTCAAATTCAGACCGCCGCAGATTGCGTACAATATCGACGGGGTCTGGAAATCGCAAATCCCTTGCACAAGCGAAGTTGAAATCAAGGATATCGCGGGCACTGGAAAACATGAGTTAAGCGTCTACCTGCATCAGTCGCAGCAGACGCAGCGTTGGGGCAGCGAGGGAAAAAGCGGCTTGAACGTGCTCCGGGTCGCCGGCCTCCAAGTCGACGCGATGAGCAAGCCCATCCCCGCTGCAGCGGAATCAAAATGGGCGTTGATCATCGGCGACAGCATCACCGAAGGGTGCGGAGCTACTGAGCTGGCCGCCTATTCCCACCTGCTGGGCCAGGCTCTGCAGACGCAGGGATACGAGTACTGCATCAACGCCTGCGGCTGGAGCGGCTGGATCCACAAGGGCGACAATCCTCCGGGCGACGTTCCCGGTTATTATGCCATCACGAATTCCCGCAACGGCGCTGGCGGCCAATATGATGACGCGGCGAGCCGCTGGAATAAGATCGACGGGAACCGCCATTCGTTGCTCGATTCCAGGGGGCATATCAGCGCTTATGGCAAAACGGGCCAGGAGCCGTCGCTGATCGTGATCAATTACGGGACGAACGACTCGCTGCACAAGTCCAACCCGAGCGACACCTTCGCCAGCATCGTCGAGAGCCTGGCCGCATTGCGCAAAGCCGCGCCCGCCGCGCAGATCATTGTGATCATCCCTTTTGGCCAGTATTGCGCAAAGGAATTGAAGGCCGCGGTCGAGATCCATAAGCAGGCACATCCGGCGGATGCCCAAATCGCGATCATCGATCTGGGACCGGCCGTGGCCAGGACCCTGGCGGCAAAGAGCGGCTTGATGGGCGGGTTGCACCCCAATGACCGAGGGCATGCACTTTTTGCTGCGAAGATCATTCCGCAAGTGATGGCGATCCTCAATTCTGCTGCGAAAAAGGCCTCATGTTCATACAGATATGCCCGGCGCTGATGGATTGGACCGTGTTCCTCGTGCTCTTTGCGGTGCTTTACAGCGCCGGTGCACGCGGGTTCAGCGGTTTGCAGTGTGCCTGGATCGGCGGCATTGGTCAATTGGCTTACATGGCGACGAGCCTGCTGGCCGGGCTGCTGTTGACCCGGCGTAACGCGCGCGGCTTGCTGTTCACCGCCACGGCGGGCAGCACGGTGATGGGAATCATCTGCCTGCTGTTGACCTCCTTTGCGCCGCAGATGGCCTGTCAAACGTTGCTGTTCGTCTTCCTGGCTTTGTTCTTCAACTCTTTCCAGACCTTCATGCGGGGTGAAACTGCGCCCGGCGGGCTGGCGCTCACGGTGGGGCGCTACACCATGGCCTGGAGCGTCGGCAGTGCCGCCGGTTTTCTGAGTTCGGGCAGCCTGTACCGCTTCGGCAATCTGGCCTTGTGCGCGATGACGCTGCTGGTCGGGACGGCGATCCTCGTGGCGCTGCTGCGGCACCAGGCGCGTCCATACGCCATGGCAAGCGCCGACGAGCACGTGGACGCCGCGGCGGCTGGCGCGCGGGCGGTGAACCTGCGCTACGTTGTGGTGGGCTGGTGCCTGATCTTCACGGCGATGTTTGTGCAGCGGCCGTTGCTGAGCCTCTGGCCGGCGATGTGCGCTCGTACGGCGATCCTGCCTTTTCTGCCTGGGCTGGTGCTGTCGCTGCACATGCTATTGCAGGGCGTCTGGGGTTACCGGGTGGCGGCGTTCGCCGCGTGGCGTTACCGCCGCACGCCGCTGGCGGTCTTGCACCTCTCCGGGGTGGTCCTGCTCGGCCTGGCCTGGCGGAAACCCGCTTTCCCGGTCAGCGCCGCGGCGATCATCGCTTTGGGCCTGTACACGGGGTACGCCTACTTCGCCGCGGTGTATTATGCCAGCAACTCCGGGCGCCGCTCATTCAACATCGGAGTAAACGAGTGTCTGGTCGGCATGGGCTCGTTTGCCGGGCTGTTTGCGGCGCAGTGGGGCGAAATGCTGATCGGCAAGGACGGCGGCCTGTATGCCGTGTGCGCCATCGCCCTATTGGTGTCGCTGCTGATCCAAGTCGCCGTCGCATCGTCGCCGTCTGCCGCGCCGGCGGCGATGAGGGTCCCGGAACCGGCTCTGCCAGGGCTGCCCATACGACAAGAACTCTGAACCGACCTGCTACCGTCCACCGGCGGGCTTCGAAAATACCCGGGGTGCGACTGGCTCTTATTTAATCACCCGAGCTTCGATGCTCCCGATCTCGCGGTTGGTGAACTCGTCCGTCAAGAACCACTCTTGATAGAGGCCTTCGATCTGCCTCAACCACCCCTCGACCGATGACCTTGTCAACGTGGGCCTCACGTTCTTCGGTCGATCCGCGTCACGGATCGGCGGGCGAATGCGATCGGCGGGCCATTGGTAAGATGGATCGAAGACCAGGGCCGGCAGGGTTTCCGCCGACAACAGATGGCGCCAGAGGAAGGCCTGCATTTTGTCTTCAGCCGGCACGGCCTCCTGGACGACCTCAAGGTCGCCGATTTTCGCACTGCCCACGATGGTGAGGTTAACCGGCTTTTCCATCGCCGTAAGGCTGGTTTTCAACGTCAGCCCCACGACCTCTTGTTTGGCCGCCAGCGTGGCGCCGCGCGATTCGAGCCCCTCGGGCAGGTCTTTGAAGCTCAGTTTGATGGGCCCGTCGAACCCGTCCTTGCGTATGGCGTAGACGGTCACCGAAGCAGACCCCTTGCTGGGCAGAGAGATTCGGGAAGGGATCACGCGCAACACGAAATCAGGTTGCGGGTGGCTGATGCGGAGCCGGTAGGCATACTCCTTTCCCGCGTGTCGCCGCGTGTCGCCGAGGTGAATGAAGTATTTTCCGTCGGCGGGCAGTTTCACCATCAGGTAGGAATCGGCGTGGTCGGTGTTCAACCCCGATGCCGCGTCGTAATGATCGTCGTTGAGCGCGATGATCTTGCCATCCGCGGCGGTGACCTTGAGGAAGGAATCCAGCGGGGAGCCGAGGCGGCGGGCGTACACTTCCGCGACGATGATCTCACCGGCTTTTCCTTGCACCTCGAAGACATCCCAATCGCCGGGGCGATCCATGCGCCCGTTGACGATGATCGGCAGATGCACTTTCTGCGCCTTGGACGGCTCGTCGTTGGGTTCTTTCTCCATGCACTCGGGCAGCGTGTCCAGGGCGAACGGTACGTAGTTGGAGACGAACTTCCCATCGGTAGCGGCAAGCAGATAGCGCCCCGCTTTTGCATCGCGAGGCGGCGGCGCCAGCGTGGTCTTTTCCAGATTCCAGCCCTTCATTTCGATCTTGACGGGCTCGCCCACGCGGCCGCCCAACGGGAAGATGCTGGTCACGAAGGGCAGCTCGCCGATGGTAATGCGATAGACGAAGCTCTCGCGGCCGCGAAATAGCGCCTCGTTGATGGTGAGCACATACTCGCCGTCCTCGGGGACCTCGAAATAGATCAGCGGGTCGGGGTTGAAACGGAAATCGTCGTTATAGGCCAACTCCTTGCCGTTGGCGTCGCAGAGCCTCATCACGGCTTGGAACCAGCCGGGAACGGCGTCGGCGACGTAAGGCACCAACTCGCGAGCCTTGGCCGAGATGACCAGACGCTGCCCCTTGCTCGCCTGAAAGCGATAGCGGTTTACCTCGCCTGGAGCCACCTGGCCATTCGTCGTGCACGGCACCGTGATGCGCAGCTCCTCTTCCTCCGGCGGCCTCTTGCGCTGGGCCAGATACTCTTTGCCAAGCACCGGGAGCTGGCAGGTCTTCATCGGCTTGCGGGCGACTTCGGGCACCTGGCCCACGTAGAAGGGCAACGGGTTGGAAATGCCCCGTTTGGTGATCACCCTAATCTCTCGCCGCCCCGGTTTTGCGTCGGGCGCCATCGTCACCTCGGCAAAGACGAGTTCGGTTTGGGAACGAACGGCCGGGTTGCGCTCGTCCTCCGCAAACCTCCTTTGGATCCGTTCGATCAGCTTCTGTTTGGCCACTTCCTTCGCGGCGGTTACCGGTGCGCTCTTCGAGCCCGTTTTGCCCTGTTTCAGATCTTTGGGTTGCTCCAGCAGCGCACCGCAGTTGCGACAAATGCGATCTCCGACCCGGTTCACTTGACCGCATGACGGGCAAATGATAATACCGGCCTCGCCCGCCACCGGAACCGGGCCGATGGCGGGGGCAAACTCGAACATCGCCATATTGGCGGCCAGCGCGTCGTCTATCGTCGATCCCTTCTGCTGCAACTCCCGCAGTTGCTGGCCGAGCAATCCGAGTTCCTGATTGCCCATGACCCGGTAGTAATCGACCAGCCGAACGGAAACCCCGTCCCCGCTCACGACCAAATCAGAAGCGTGGAGCAGCCCCTGCCCACCCAACCGAATGGGAAAGGTGGTGCCCTGTTGGCCGCCGGCCGGATAGACGAAACCGATGTACTGGCTTTGCGCCCTGACTGAGGATGCAGTGGCCACAAATATGGCCAGCCCAAGAACGGCGAAGCGAAAGTTGTTCATAGTGCGCTCCCTTGGGGGACTAGGGATTGGTGACCGGAGATCAGGGTTGGAAGACCGCCGAAGTCAGCGGCAACCCCAATCTCCAATCTCCAACCCCTAATCCCAAAACTCAAAGCCCTGCTTCACATGATCTCTTCCAAAAGCCCGGCCGACTTCATACCTTCGTTTTCGGCGTCCAACACGTGGGCATCCAGCCCCCAGGGATGGGGCAGCTTGGCCGTGGCGTCGATGCCGGCCAACAGATACATGCTTCCCAACAGGTCCGCCGGATAGACGGGTCTTTCCTTGACTTTTTCACCTTTTTCGTCCGACGAGCCGACTACGCGGCCGCCCTTGAATCCGCCGCCGGCGACCAGCACGGTAAAGACATCCCCATGGTGATGGCGACCCCCGTTCCAAGGCGGCTCCCACGACACCTTCGGCGTTCTGCCGAACTCGCCGGTGCACCAAACCAGGGTGCTGTCAAGCAAACCGCGTTCGCTCAGATCCGCAAGCAGCGTCGCCAGTCCTTGGTCCAACATGGGACACTGCCGCCGCATCGTGGCGAAATGGTTGGAGTGCGTGTCCCAGCCGCCGGGGAAGCTGATCGTGACGTAGGGCACGCCCGCCTCGACCATCCGCCGCGCCGCCAGGCATTCCTGCCCGAACGTATGGCGGCCGTAGCGATCCCTGAGCTCCGTAGGTTCATTGTCGAGATTGAATACTTCCTTCCCCCTGCCCAAGATCAGCCCGTAGGCTTTCTGCTTGGCCGTCTCGGCGGCAGCCATCTCCGGGACGTCCGCAAGGCCGTAGCCCAAAAGATTGATCTTGTCGACCAATTCACGGCGAGCCTTTTGCCGCCCGTCGTCGATTCCCTTGTTGACGATTCCCTGCACTTCGAAGCGGGGCGCGTTAGGATCGCCGCCCGTGGCGAAAGGTTTGTACGCGGGGCCCAGGAAGCCCTCCTCGGAGAACCGCCCGGCCGCCTCGAGCATCACGACGTAAGGCGGAAGCAGCCCTTTGTACTGCTCCTTCTTGAAGAAGGTGAAGATGGCGCCCACGCTGGGGTAGGCCAACCGCCCGCCGGGCAGATGGCCGGTTTGCATCAGGTAAGCCGCCGTCTCGTGGCCGTTGTTGCCATGGGTCATACTGCGGATCAAGGAGTACTTGTCGGCCTGTTTGGCCAATTTTGGGAAGAGCGCGGCGAGTTGGATTCCACTCACGTTGGTGGGAATGAACCGATCAAACTCACCCAAGTAGTCGTAGCCCGTACCCGGCTTCGGGTCCCAGGTGTCGTTCTGCGACATGCCGCCCCACAAGAAGATCTGGATCACCGATTTGGTGCGGACTTTCTTGGCCTTAGCCTTGGCTTTGGCCGCCTGGTCTCTGGCAGCCCTCTCCTCGGCAGCTTTCCGCTCGAGCGTCTTATCGGCCGGGGCCGCGAAGACGTTGGAGCTCAGACTGCCGGCCGCGATCACGCTCGCCGTGCCGAAAGCGCCGCGTCGCATGGCCTCGCGCCGGGACACTTGCTGTTGGTTGTCTGGATTGTGGTTAGTGCTCATGCTTTCAGTCCTCCTTTGGCTTCCGCTTTGAGTTACAAACCGACCGTTTCGCATCCTGTCTCACGACTCGGCAGCAATCAATGCCGCAAAAGAAACTCCGGACTATTGATCAACGCCCAGGTAAGATCGACCCACACGTCGCGCCCTCGCGTCGCTCCGGTCTTGGCATATTCCTCCACGGCTTTTACGTCAGCATCCGTGGGAAACCGCGACAGGATCGTCAAGTAGAGTCTCTCGGCGATTTCCTTGGGTTTGCCGCCCGAGGAGAGCAGGGCCGCGAGCTTCGGGCCGCTCTGTAGCTTGTTCTGCATTTGGCCCGAGTTCAGCATGTACAACCACTGGGGCGAGGCAAGCTCGTTGACGCGCTCGCTCTCCATCCCCGTGGCACGCGCAGAACGCCCGAACAACGTCAGAAACGAACTGGTGATGCTGCCGTCGGCCAGCGCCACGGCAATCATATCCTTGGGAATATAGCTGAACGGCTCCGGAACGGCGCTGGTGTACAGGTCGGAACTGCCGGTAATGTCGTTCAGAGCATCGATCAACACCTCGGCCTCCACTCGCCGCAACGGATAGCTGGCGAAGTTCGCTCTCGCCTGCGGCCCTTTGAACCTCGGTAGGGAAGAGAACTGGTACGTGGTCGAGGTGAAGATCAACCGCTCCAGACGCTTCAAATCGTAGCCGCTTGAAACCAGCTCCTTCTGCAAGTAGGCCAAGAGTTGGGGGTTGCTGGGCGGATTGTCCTTCCGGATATCGTCCGGCTCGTGGATAATGCCCCGTCCCATCGCCCACGCCCAGATACGATTGACGACGGCTTTCGCAAACCAAGGATTCTCCGGTCGAATCAGCCAGTCGGCAAACACCTCCCGCGGATCGCGGTCGGGCGGAATCGTGATCTTGGCGCCGTCGGGAAAGACCGCCGACAGCGGCCCATTTTCCCGCAGCGGTTTGGCCAATGCCTGCGGAATCTGGTTGGTGACCGTCACTGACTTGGCGACGGAATCTATTCCCGGCGCGGTGCTGCCGGGCACGGCGACCGAATTGAGGGGATCCCAGAAGACGATCTCTTCCTTCCACTCGCTGGTGGGCTTGTAGCCGACCTGTGAAAAGAATACGGACACTCCGGCGCGACGATCGTCCGGCCAGAACTGTGTCCGCGTACCCATCAACGCCAATCCCACGGCCGCGGCGATGCCTTCCGGAGTCTTGTCCTGGATGGCGCGGTAGAAGTTGACCGGGCCCACGCGAAAATTGCTCCCGCTCGAAGTGAGCAATTCCCGGACGAACCGGTCGTACGGCTCGTTCTGGGCGATCGATTCCCAGACCCAGCGGTAATAAGCTTGCGCCGCGTTCGGCCAGACCTTGACGGGGAACTCCGCCTTGACTTTGAGGATATCGCTCCATTTCATGGCCCAGTAGCCGACATGCGCCGACTGGTCGAGGAGACGGTCGATCAAGGCGACGCGTTTGTTCTCGGCGGAATCCTGGATGAATGCCTTGGCTTCTTCAGCGGTCGGCAGCTTGCCGGTTACGTCCAAATGGGCGCGGCGGACGAACACCGCGTCGGAGCAGAGGATCGGTTTGATACCCAACGCCTTCAACTTCGCGAACACGATTTCGTCAATCCGGTTTGCCGGCTGCGGCGGAAGAGAACTTTCCATAATGTTCGGCACCCGCCTCGCGGCGACCAACCGGTATAGCTCGGCCTTGGCCTGCTCGGCCAGGGCGTGCTTGCCGTCGGCGATCTTCAGGGCAGCCGCATACTCCGCCCGAGGTTTATCTGCCTCCAGCTTCAACGGAGCGGCCACGGCTTCCGCGGCCTGGGCTGCTTGTTCGTCCGCCAGGTGCGTCTGTTTGGCGGCCGCGATCCGCTTGATAAGGCTCGCCAAGGCCTCTTCGGTCGAGTTCTTCCTGGCTTCGGTTTGGATCAATTTCTGCGCGGCGGCGTTGGCCTGCATCGCCGTTTGCTCGAACTTCTGCTGCACCGGGGCCAACACCGCCTTGGCCGCGTTGGCCGCTTTGCGCTTGACAGCGGCATCGGCGGCGGCCTGCTTGCTTGCCGCGTCGAGTTGGACGATGTCTTTGGCCGCTTGCTGGGCCACCTGGTTCGCGGCCGTGGCGGCGGTGACTCGGTTCTTGGCGCTGGCCAGGGCCGCGTCGGCGGCAATCTTCTCAGTCACCGCTTTCGCCAGCTTCTGCGCGGCGGCCGTCGCCCGAGCCTGTGCCGCCTTGCGACTCGCGGCTGCCTGGCTCTTAACATTCGCCAGGGCCGCGTCGGCCAGTTTCTTCTTCGTCGCCGCGTTGATCAGCGCCGTTGCAGCCGCGCTGGATTGAGCCCAGGCTCGTTGCTCGCCTTGCTGTGCTTGGGCCAGTGCGGCCGCGGCATCAACAGCCGCTTTACGTTTGGCGGCCGCTAGAGCTGCCGCCAGGTTCTTTCCCTCCGCGGCCTTCGCGAAATCCGCGGCCGTTTTCTCGGCTGCCGCCGCAGCCGTGGTGGCAGCGGTCACCTGATTCTTGACGTTCGCCAAGACAGCGTCGGCCAGTTTCTTCTGCGCCGTCGCCCGGGCCAGCTTCTGCGGCGCGTCGGCAGCTTGCTTCGTGTCGGCCGCATCATTCAGCTTCCTGGCTGCGGCGTCGGCCTGGTTCTGCAGATTTTGCTCGCTTTGCCGTGCTCGACCCAGGGCCGCCTGGGCAGCGTCCGCCGCTCTGCGCTTGGCGGCCGCTTGGGCCGTGGCCCTTTTCGCTTGGTCGTCGAGCTTATTGGCCGCGTCGAAAGCAACCCTCGCCGCGGCTTCAGCCTCTTTGGCGGCCTTCTCGGCCGCATCGTACGCTTGCTGCAGTGGGAGCGCGGCGGTCTTGGCATCGGCCAACGCCTTGTCCGCGACGGGCTTGGCGTCGGTGGCGTCGGTCAGGGCCTTGATGGCGGCCGGCACGTTGGCTTCGGCCTGTTTCAACTCTAATGCGCCCGGCTCGCCTGCCAGATTCTTCGCATCCGTGGCCTGTTGTCGCTTCGTGTTGGCCGCTTTCCTCGCGTTGGCGTAGGCCGTGTCGGCCTTTTGCATGGCGACTCTTAGGGGGACGACCGCAGCGTCCGCCGCCTTGGCTGCCTTCTCGGCCGCATCGTAAGCGGCCTTCGCCTTGGCCTCCGCGCTTGTCACGGCCTCAGCGTTGGCCGGCTTCCGTTCTTCCCTGCCGTAAGACGAAAGGCCAATGGAAATCGCCAGCGTAACCACAAATGGCAAAATGGTCTTGATTCTCATCGCCAATCCCCTTGAAGATGAACGCTGAAGGGACTTCTCACGATCCATGTCGCCCTTCGTCCTGGAGGAAGCGGTCTCCGTTGTTGCGGATCACAGTATCTCGATATCCAGAACCGAATCGTTAAAGCAAGGCCTTCCGTCGGGACCTTTCCGGGTGGGTCAGTCTAAGCGAGTACCGGGGGGCACTTCTCGCCGCATTGAGGTTCCGGTACTCGCGCTCGATATCTTCCAGCTAGCAGGCGCATCAATATCGGATGCGACTTCGAGGACCGAGTTTCAGTCGAGGCCTGCTTTGTGGGGGGAATGTAGGTGGGCTACCAGCATCTAGCGTACCCGAGAGGTCGTCCACTTGCAACATCTCAGGTCACACTGGCGGCTAATTTTTTCAAGGTGCCGCCGCCTCGACCTGAATGTTCAGGTCTGCCCACCGCGTCCCGCTCGGAATATCGAAGCCAGGCTTGTCCTGAGCCAGATTACATCCCACCCAATGTGATTGGTTGACGGATGTGGGAAAACAGTCCCAATTTCGGCCACACCCCACGCGATATCGAGGGCTTGTGGCGGCGCTGGCGGCGTGGCATGATTTCCCTGTGCTTCAGCCGGCCCCTCGGCGACCACGGCCGGCCGGAGCGTGGACATCGAAATGCCTGGTCACGATGGCGCAAACCTCTTTGGGAGTAACCCAAACGTGAATCCGCGGGATCGGCGAATTGTGGAAATCCTCTTTGTCCTGTCGGCCATGTCAGGCCCGACATTACCGGCATTGGCAGCGGACCGCGTGGTCTGGGACTTTGCGTCGGAGAAGACGGCGTGGCAGCCGCAAGCCAAAACGATGGCGGTGGAGCGGGTCCAGACCGTGGCCGCGGATGGCCAGCGCATCGCCAGCTTGCGAATCCACGGCCGCATGGACGGGGCCTGGAACTATGCCGCTTCGGCGCCGGCAGCAGTCGTTCCCGGCCAGGCGTATCGCCTGACCGCGTGGCTACGCGTCGAGCACATGGGCGAGGCCACGCCGATGCCGTATTTGAAATGCGAATTCCTCGGGGACAACCGACGACAGGTCCTCGGCCAGATGCACACCGAGTCCTACGACGGGTCCCAATCCGGTAAATGGCAGCAACTGCAAGGAGAGTTCGCGTCGCCCGCCGCCGCGCGAACCTGTTGGCTGGCGTTGGAGAAGGGCACCCATGGGCCCACGGAGATCGACGCCTATCTCGCGGACATACGTCTGGAGCCCATCCCGCGATTGACGGCGCTGGACAAGTACCACCTCGATCCGATCCCCGCGCCGCTGGAGAAGACTCGCGGCATCCATCCTCGGTTATACGTGAACGCCCAGCGCATTGCCGAGCTGCGCTCCGCGATCCAATCGACCCATGCCGCGATCTGGAAGAAAATCCGCGACCAGGCCGACCAGGCCGTGCGGCGAGGGCCGCCCACCTACATCCTTTGCGACCGTGACAGCGGCGATGAACAACTCTGGCAGCGCAAAGTGGGCAACACCATGCCGGTGTTGGCGATGGCCTATCTCTTGACCGGCCAACGGAAATACCTGGCCGCCGCCGAGCAATGGGCCATTGCGTCGTGCGGGTACAAGACCTGGGGCCTCGGGCGGCGCGACGGCATGGACCTGGCCGCCGGGCACCAGCTTTTTGGGTTGGCCATCGTCTACGACTGGTGTTATCACGACTTAAACGAATCCACCCGGCGGCAGATCCGCGAGACGCTGACCAAGCGCACGGGGGCGATGTTCCAGGCGGCGGCCGCCGGCAAGATCGGGTGGCATCGGGCCTACTTGCAAAATCACTTGTGGGTGAACATCGCCGGCATGGCGGCCGCCGGCTTGGCGCTGTTCGACGAGGTGCCGGAGGCCGCCGACTGGATCGGCCTGCCGTTGGATAAGTTTCGCCGCACCATGGAGGCGTTGGGGCCCGACGGGGCCAGCCACGAGGGTGTAGGCTACTGGGAGTACGGCGTCGAACACATGCTTAAGTTCATGGATCTGGCCGACCGCTTGCTGGGCGTCGATTTGTACGAATCTCCCTGGTGGCGCAACACGGCCAGCTACGGCCAGTACCTGATGCTGCCCCACGGCGCCTGGCGGCCGAACAACTGCATCGTCGATCTGGCCGACTGCCCCCGCAACCACTATTATGGCCCCGACTACTTGCTCCGCGGTCTGGCGCGGCGGTTCCGCGATCCGTACGCGCAAGGGCTGGCCGACGAGGTCGATCGCGCGGCGGTATGCTCGCCGAGCGCGTCTTGGTTGAACCTGCTTTGGTACGATCCGCAGTTGCCGGGCAAGCCGGCTACTGACCGGCCGACGCTGCACCATTTCGACGACCTGGGGATTGTTTCGGCGCGGAGCGGCTGGAGCGGAGATGAGTCGCTGTTGGTCTTCAAGTGTGGACCGCCCTTGGGCCACAACGCGCTGGGCAAGTTCTCGTATGATCCGGGCAGCGGCCATGTCCATCCCGACGCCAGTCATTTCGTGCTCTTCGGACAAGGTGAATGGCTGGTGCGCGACGATGGCTACCACCCCAAGTGGTCCGGCCAGCACAACACGCTGCTGGTCAACGGCCAAGGCCAACTTGGAGAAGGGAGCATGTGGTTTCAGGGCAGCGTGACGCTCTCGGCGAAGTCTCCGCCGCGGGTGCTCCAGGCCGCATCGGCCCCTGACGTCGATCGCCTCGCCGGCGACGCGACCGGGGCCTACCCCAAGGAACTGGGCCTGAAGCGGTTCGTGCGGCATTTGTTGTTCGTAAAGCCCGACGTGTTGATCGTCGCGGACGAAGTGCTGCTGGATAAAGAGTCGCGTCTGGAGCTGCGATTCCACCCGGAACAAGAGGCCCGCCGCGAGGGCGACGTCTTCGTGGCCCGAGGGAAGAAAGCCACCCTCCGCATTGCGCCCCTGACGTCCGAGGGCGTGCAGATCTCGGGCGAGGCGATGCTTCTGCCGGGCAGGGAAGGCCAGCACGCCCGGGCCGATTCGAGCACCTTCACAATCCGCCTCCGCGCCGAGCGCGCGGCGTGGCGGAATGCCGTGGCTTTCTCCTGGTCCCCGGCCGGGGAGGAGCCCGCGCGGGTGGAGTTGCAGGCCGAAGGTCGACAATGGACCTTCACGGTGGGAAAACGTAAAGTCATCCTGGATTGGGGGGACATAACATGGAAAAAACGACCGTGAAGAAGCGTTGGTGTGTCGTGGCGGTATTGGGCGCGTTGGCGTGGAGCGTCGTCGCCGCGAGTGAATCGGCCGCAGCGCCCTTGGAAGACCGCTGCGTCTATCTGCCGACCAACCTTCTGGTGGACAAGAACATCGACGACGGCCTGGCGATCCTCCGCCGCGCCAGCCAGGCGGGCTACAACGGCGTGGTGCTCGCCGACAGCAAGTTCATGCGTTGGGACCAGTTGCCCAAACGCTACGCCACCAACGTCGACCGTTTCCGCCAGGCGATTCGCTCCCTGAAGCTGAAATGCATTGCCTGCGTGTGCCCAATCGGTTACTCCAACGAGCTGTTGTCGCGCGACCCGAACCTGGCCGAGGGCCTCCCCGCGCGCGATGTGCCGTTCGTGGCCCGCGACGGGAAGCTGGTCGGAGCCGACGACGCGGTGCGGATCGTCAACGGCGGCTTCGAGCAGAGCAAGAGAAATGTCCCGGCCGGCTGGAGCTTCGTCGATCAGCCGGGGAAGATCAGCTTTATCGACAGCGAAGTTAAGTGCGAAGGCCGCTGCTCGCTGCGGATGGAGGACATCGGCCTGCACGATCCCGCGCATGGCAACGGCCGGGTGTGTCAGAAGATCGCCGTCCGCCCGTTCCATTACTATCACGTCGCCGTGACCGTGAAGACCGAGAACTTCGAGACGCCCGGCCAGGTCCACGTTTCGGTGATCGCCCCCGGCGGGACGATGCTCAACTACTGCGAGCCACGGATCGAACGCACGCAGCCCTGGAAACAGGTGGACATCACCTTCAACAGCCTGGAATTCTCCGAGGTCGTCCTTTACCTGGGGGTCTGGGGCGGCCGGCGCGGCAAAATCTGGTGGGACGACGTGCGGATCGAGCCGGCCGGGCTGGTCAACGTGGTTCGCCGCGACGGCGCACCGCTGCGGGCGACCAGCGCGGATGGCCAAACCGCGTACGTCGAAGGTCGCGACTTCCAAGGCGCCGCGGATCCCAAGCTGGGCACCGTGCCCTACCGCGGAGAGTTCAGCGTGTGGCACGAGCCGCCGGTGATGACGCTGCCCGCGGACACCCGCATCCGCTCCGGCGACAAGGTCCTTATGAGCTACTACCATACGGCGATCATTTACCAGGGGCAGGTCATGTGCTGCATGGCCGAGCCGAAGGTGTACGAGATCCTCCGCTGGCAGATCCAGCAGGTGCATCGGCACCTGGCCCCGGACGGCTATTTCTTCGAGCACGACGAGATCCGCGTGCAGGGATGGGACGAGAGTTGCCGCAATACGGGGAAGACGCCGGGAGAACTGCTGAGCGAGAATGTCCGCAAATGCGTGGAGCTGGTGCGCGCGGAAGACGCGGGCAAGCCGATTTACGTCTGGTCCGACATGTTCGACCCTTATCACAACGCCCGCAAGTCCGGCCGGTATTACCTGGTGAAGGGCGATGGACCGTGGTTTGGTTCCTGGAAGGGGTTGGACAAGGACGTCGTGATCGTCAACTGGAACTCGGCTCCGGCCCATCGCGGCGACTCGCTGCGACATTTTTCCGGCCTGGGCCAGCGGCAGATCCTGGCCGGATACTATGACGGCCCGGTCGACGCGATTCGCGGCTGGCTGAAGGATAGCCAACAAGCCCCGGGAGTCATCGGCGTGATGTACACCACCTGGCGCCATCAATATGCCGACTTGGAACGGTTCGCCGCCGCCCTCGGGCCGGCGCCCACCCGGGCCCCGGCGACCGCCGCCCCGCCGGTGTTTCCCCGCGCCACGGCCGCGGGTCTGCCCGTTTTCTATCATCGGGGCGTCGTGCTGGACTACGAGAAGCTGAAATACAATCCGTGCAACGACGTCATCATCCCCAGCGTGGTGCGGGTTGACCACTACTTCGACAAGCCGCTGGGCCGCTACTCGATGTACTATGCTCCCCACAACCCGCCGGGCGGCATCTGCCTGGCCTATGCCGACCGTTTGGAAGGTCCGTGGAAGGAGTACGGGGCCAATCCGCTCATCGCCCGCGACTGGCCGCCCCACTACAAGGTCTCGCACGTCTCCGGGCCACACGCCATCTGGATCGAGGAAGAGCGCAAACTGTTCGTCTACTACCACGGCGAGAACGACGTCACGCGATTCGCCTCGACCAGCGACGGCGTTCATTTTCACTACGAAGGCGTGGCTTTTACGACGAAGATGTTTCCGGATGTCAGCGAGGCCTCCTACGCGCGGATGTTCCGCTACACCCTGCCCGGCAAGGACAATCGCTACATCGCCTTGCTGATGGGCAACAACCGGGGGACGCGGCGGATTTACCTGGCCTGGTCGAAGGACGGACGCCGATGGGAGCCGCGGCAGACGCCGCTGGTCGATCCGCCGCCGGGCACCGCGCAGGTGGCGCAGGCCTGGTTTCTGCCCTGGCAAGGCAAGCACTATCTGATCTACCACGCCCACTGGGCCGTGAACCCTCTGATCGTCGACTTGCACGTCAGCGAGGTCGATCCAGCGCTGGAGCAGTCCAAGTATCTCGGCTTGTTCTACGACCACGCTTCCGCCGGTCCCGGCAACGTGGCCCAGATGAGCCCTTGCATCGTGGAGGGACAGGGAAAACTCTATCTTTTCACCAACATCGGGCCGCGGTTGAATCAGAAGATCGCGCTGGCCACCGCGGACGTGCAAGATGGGCCGCACCCGTAGAACCTATCCCGAAGCGGGGATCGCCGCGCAGGCCCGCATCAAGGTCTCCTGCACGAGCAGGTCGTCCTCGGGGCTGACCGCCAGTTGCTTGCCTTCACGGATCTTCGTGGCCAGATCGGCAAACTCGGGCAGATAGCGGACATACTTGGGCATGGGCACGGTATTGAGGCCCGCCCGGTAGGGACCGGCAGGCTTTGCCATGTCGATCGTCAAGCCCGGCGGCTCGATGGGATTAACCACGGCGGTGCCCTCGGTGCCGAAGATCTCGAAACTGCGATACCGGCCAGCGTGGGGCTGCAACGTGCTGCTGGAAATGATCCCCAGCGCCTTGGGGAACTCGAAGATCGCCAGCGTGTTGTCCGCCAGGTGGTCCGCGAAGGGACCATCGGTTTTCAGCACCGAGGTAACCTTGGCCGGGCGGCCCAGCAAACGGGCCAGCACGTCGATCAAATGGGAACCCAGTTCGAGCAGCGTGCCGGCCGGGAATCGCGCGACCTGGGCCCGCTGCTCGGCCGGGAGCTGCGTGTTGATCGTGCCACGGACCAGGTAGATCTGGCCCAGCCACCCCCGACGGGCCGCTTCCAGAGCGGCGTTGAACGCCGGATGGTAACGCCACATGTAGCCCATTTGCAGAAGCACATTCTTCTCGCGGGCCAGGGCGGCCAGCTCCCGAAAACCCTCCAGCGTGTCCGCCGGTGGTTTTTCCACGTGTACGTGCTTTCCGGCTGAAAGAGCCAGCTTGGCATCGCGGGCATGATCCTGCACCTGGGATTCCACGGCCACGACCTGCGACCGCCCCAGCAGCTCCTCCTGCGACAACAGCGGGATTCCGCTCTTGGCGTACTCCGTTCGCAGGCGATTATCTTCTTCGCAGACCCCGATCAGTTCCCAATCGGCCGACTCCTGCACGGCCTTGATCTTCCCCGCGGCGTGGCTGTGGCTCGCTCCCAGGAAACCGATTCGCAATCGCCTGGCGCCCGTTGGCGCCGCAAAGCCCATGGCCGGGATCGCGGCTGCGGACAGCGTAGCCAAAGCAGCCTGAACGAAACAACGGCGTTTCATGGTCGACCCTCGCTCTCGTCGTAATCGTGTTCGCGGGCCTTGCGCCAGCCCTCTTCCCAGGAGCGATACTCTACCGCTTCCGTTTCCTGATTGTACGGGTTCTCGCTGACGTCGGCACCATCCCAATAGGCATCGTAGCCCACTTCATAGGCATCGCGGTTCATCGCCAAGCTGCTTTCTCGCTTGCGGCCGACCACTCGAGTTGATTCCGGTTCAACGCCGTTTCAAACAATATTCGCCGGGGATTGCGCTGAATTCGTCGCCGCTGCTGGGCACGTCGGTTCCAACGCCATCCGTCTGCCGCCGGACCAGGACGCTCTCCCAACCGGGCAAGCGAAGACGGAACGGATGGCGCCGCGATTGCAGCCGGGCCAGCGGCCGATCGGCGGTCCCCTGGAGGTCTGCGCGCAGACGATCCACATCGGGGTAAACCCACAGCCGGGCTCGATCGCCGTCGATTCGCAGGTCGATCATACCGCTGCCCGAGTAGTCGAAGTAGGGGCAATTTCCCACGCTCACGATCCGCCGCGGCGCCTTCGGCAATTCCAGCGGGCGCCAATCGGTGGGCCGAGCCTGCATATAGCAATCCTCCGCGCAGAGAATCGCCGCATTGCGGTGGAAACTGACGGCCGCCGGAGCGAACACCTGGTCGTCGTCGCTCAGCGCGAATTTCGTTCCCCGCGCCAGGCGGCGAAAGGTCTCGCCCCCGATGAGGAAACTGACCATCTTCTCCGGCGTGTACCAGAGGTTCAAGTAGTGTTGCGGCCAATCGCAGTTCAGGTGCGCCGTCGCCCGGGGATCGTACTGGAACTGACAGGCGATCTGCACGCCCAATTCTCGCCAATGCCGGGCGATGGCCGGGTACATGCTCGCGCAGTTCAACGTCCCGGCGGCGTCGAACTCGTAGACCAGCCGGGCCTTCTTCGCAAAGCGGGCGTCGACCGACTTGGGCCAGATCGCCTTGAGCAAGTTCTGCTTGTCATTCCTGGGGTCCTGGGGCAGCCCGCCCGGATAGGCGCCCAGCGTAATCGCATCGCAGCGGCTGTCGGCGATCGCTTCAAAGACGTCGGCCACTTCGCCCCAGGGATTGCCGAAATAGGCGATCGGCTGGCGCGCTCCGCTGCCGCGGATCGCCGTGATCATCGTGTTGATGTAGCGCCGCAAGGTCTCGTAGCGGAACAAAGCGTAGCCCTGCGGAGTGCGCCAATTCTCCCCGGGAACCAATTCGCGCCACGCCCGACGCACACCCTCCTGGGCCGGGCCGATGTTCTCCACGCGCGTGCCGGCGGTCCACCCGGGGTCGTTCCGCGTGATCTCCGCGAATGACCAATAGTTCGGCTCGTTGATCAGCTCGAACAGCACCAGGCACGGCTCGTCGACCAGCCGCCGCTTCGTATACGGGTTACGGTGAGCGAGGAATTGCCGCAAATAGTTCGCTTGGGCGGGCCAGGCCGCGGGCCAAAGCGACATGCCCTGCTTCGGCGTGTTCTGCGAAAAACTGTCCGGCCGTGCGGAGGGGCTGCTCCACCAGGCAATCGGCGTGAGCATCAGATAGAGCCCCCGGGCGTTGCACTGGCTGACCAGATAATCCAACACGTCCAGATGATCGTTATGGACCAGGTTGCCCGCGGCATCGCTGATTTCGGAATCGAAGACGTGAATGCGGAGCATCTCGATGCCGATCCGCCGCAAGTCGTCGAGGTCCTCGTCGATCGACCGACGATGGTGCCCCCCGAGCTTCTTCAGGTTTTCATACTCGACCCAACTCTGCGGATAGTAGTTCACTCCCCACAGCGCCGCTTCGCCGCCGTCGGCATACGCGAGGATACCGTCTTCGACGCGCAGCGGGCGCAATGGCAAAGGGGCGCCGAGCGGTTTCGGCCGCTGGCGCTGCCTCTCGTCCTGGGCAACCGAATCGGTAAGGATCGAGTTTGCAGAAACGGAAGCCGGGATGTCGGCCGGGCGCAGTTCCAGGGGCAGGCGGTAGATTCCTCCGCCCGCGTTGATGTTGTCCACGGCGATGCAGATTTCGTTGGCCTGGTCCCATCGCACCAGGTCGGCGGGAATTCGGTACTTGCGCGGAGTGTCCCAGCCATTGGTCTTGCCAATGACGCGACCGTTGAAAAACGTGGCGTCGCAGTCATCGACGGCGGCGATGTCCAGTTGCAACGTCCGCCCCCGCCAGGCGGCGGGCAATTGCACGCGGCTGCGCACCCACGTTACGCCCAGTTCCTGCCACAGCTTGGGCAACCGGAGCGGTTTCCAGGGGACCGCTGCTTGCGGTGGCTCCCGCAGACCGGAGAGCGAAGACTTCGCTCCGGCCCACCATCGTTCCCAGTCGAGTTGCGACAGATCGATGACCGGACGAAGGGGGTAAATTGCATGGAGCTTTGGATACTCGCGAAGGGTGACTTGCAGTTGGCCGGGGATCGTACCATCGATTGCCAACGTGATGGCAAACAACGCGGACCGCTGAGCCGCGACTTCAGCACTGGCCGGGAACACGTCCAAGACACGGGCGCCATCCGCCTCCACCTGTGGAGTAACTCGTTCCGCGCGTTCCGCGTCGCTGCTGACCAACAGCCAGCCGTGCCAGACAAGCGATGACCCGGCCATCTTCGACGCCGGGCCGACGACGCGCAGTTGGAAAGGAGCGGCCGAAACCGTCGAGACAACGAGGCAAATGCCGAAGACCAGGGTGCGTGGAAGAAGTGTGACGTTCATCGAAATGGCGCGCGGTTGGAGTCGGGGCAAAGGTACAAGAATGTTCGTCCTCATTTCTGTTTCCACCTTTGCGATAGCCGACGTCGATTTGTTGGACTTCGTCCGCGGTTGCCCCTTGTGGATTATCGTAGGTCGGCAACACCTCTGCAAGAGTTCCGCCGCTGGTCAGGTGGATTAACCGTTGTGAACTCATGGACACACGCTTTTAGCGGAATGCACAAAGCCCGCCCACGGCAATCGCCATCAACGTAAGGGGTATTCTCCTGTTTCGCACACCGGCAAACTGGACGCTCGCGTCCCACTTTGTTAGCATGGAAACGTGACGCCGGTGCGAAGCGTAGCCGGCGAGGTCGAAGTGAGAATTGCCGCATGAAACGAATACCCCGCCTTGCAAGCCTGGGCGCGACGACGGCGGTCGCGCTGGCCGTCGCGTATGGCATGGCGGTTGGGGCGGAAGAGCCCAGTGGCGGATTTCCCGCCCAGCGGCCGGACTACCGCGGCTATATTCTTCGCTGTTTCGACGGCTATCGGGCGAGGTTCTTTCCCAAAGCCGACTCGGGACTGGCGGGCGCCGATAATCTGCACGTGGCGGCCATGGTGGCGGCCGGCGAAGTGCGGGCTTGGCAGTGGACCAAGAACGCGCGATACGCCGTCTCGGCCGCCGATCGTTTGCGGAACATCGCCGCGAAGGTCGACGCCATCCACCAGGCCAATTTCTTCACCCCTTATCCCCTGGTGTTCGCCTACCAAGGCCTCGCGGCGGGGCAACGCCTCGACGACGATTTGCGCCAGGCCATGACGCGGTTCGTGGCCAAGCGGCTGGTCCCCCGCGACGACACGAATTTGAACAACCAGACCATGATCCGCGCATGCGGCCTGGAGTTGGCCGCCCAGGTGTGGCCGCGGCTGAAGCCGGCGCGGGGCTGGCACGAGTATGCTCTGAAAATTTATCGGTTACTCGAACGGACCGAAGATATTCCTGAAAACTCGCCCAACTACAACACCTTCGACCTGCTTTGCACGTTTCTGTTGACGGATCTGTTGGACAAACACGAATTGTTGGACAAGAAGGGCATCCGGGCGATGTTCCTGCGCTATCGCGACGAGATCAGTCCGGCCGGCTGGATCCCGCCCTACGGCGATGCGGGCGATCCCAGCCGGCCACTCGATCCCAACTGGCCGATCCATTCGCCTTGGTCCTACTATGTCTCGGCGTTCGAGCGGGCGGCCTGCCAATACGGCGATCCCACGCTGCGTTGGGCGGCCCTCGAACTGGCCCGCGCCGGCGCGCGCCGCCAGCCGTTGGGATCGCTCTCGCACCACGCGGAAGACCTGTTCTACATGACCTTCGCCGCCGACTGGGCCGACCCGACGATCGTGCCGCAAATGCCCGGACAAGCTTCGCAAATCCTCACCCGCCGCGATTTCCACCGCGACCAGGCCCTCGACAAGCTGATTCTTTGCCCCGCACGCCGGCCGGGAAACCCTTTCGTGCTCTGCGACCTGTACGTGGGCGGGTACCACGGACACTGGAACCAGCACGGCAGCGTCAACTATTTCGAGTACCGCGATTTCCCCTTGCTGACGATTCTCGGTTACAACAATCGCAATCCCGAGCACACCAACCTCTTGATGATGCGGCCCGCGGGCGACACTTTCCCGCACATGCCGGGAATTTTCGTGCCCAACGCCTGGCACGAAGCGCGGGTGCCCACTTCGCGATTGCTCCCCCGCGACTCCGCGCAACCGTTTTTGCGCACCATCGACCACGTGAACATGCGCGTCACGGGCGGCCCCCGCGGGGTCAGCTATTGGGCCGCTCAACTGAGCCTGGAGGGCCTCGGAAAACGGCCCATCGTGTTGGATGACTTCCACGCGATCGACGGTTGGGGCAAGTCGCCGCGCCTGACGGCCGATGGTCCGGACGGCCAGTCCGCGCTCGCCTGGACATTGCCCAAGGGCGTCCATTTCCTGGAAAAGACGGGGTTTCGCCGCACCTTCGACTGCCGCGAGTATCCCATTCTGATGCTGCGTTGGAAACTCTCCAACAACGACGAGCAGGCCAAGCCCCTCACGCTGCGGGTCGACGATTTCGATTTCCACGCCCACGCGATTCAACTGGAGCCGACGCTCTCCGACGTCAAGGTCGAACAGCGCGGCCGCAACCAATACGCCAACATGCGGTTCTCCGGCTGGTTCACGCCCGACAGCAGTTGCCGGCGGCAAATCGTGCTCACAGGCGGCGGCGTCCTCGTGGTGCGGGACGTCTTGCTTCCCGGCGGCATGGCCCGCGGCATGGTCGCCGGACCGATTTGGCACATGGGACCGACCACGGAGCCGACGGCCGGCCCCACCTGGTTCAACAGCAGCGGCGGAAGCCTGGAGCTGCTGGTTTGCTTCGACGCGGCGCCGCGGCGAACGTTTGGACGGCAGACCGTCGACGTATGGGCGAAACAGCACCAGCAAACCGTCTTCGCCCGAGAGCCGATCGTGCCCGGAAAGGCGCTGCGTTTCGTGAGCGTTCTGGTGCCTCATTCGCCGTCGCTGGACGCCGCCGCCTTGGCCGCCAAGATCGCGATTCACGGTGGCGAACAGTCCTGTAGCGTTCATGGCGCAACGTCCGACGGCGAATTCTCCCTGGAAATCAACGACGATGGCACCTGGCATTGCACGGAGGGCCGATGATTTTCAACTGGTTTGCTCCCGCGTGTCCCCTGGCGCCGAGAGAAAAGGCCTGGGTCGAGGTCCGCATGCGTTGGTTGGCCGAGCAATTCGGAATCGACCGCCTCGTCCGCGCCGAAGTCGTGCGGCCCACGGACACTTGCTTCCCCGACACATATGACGGCACGCCCGAGGCCGCCCAGCGATACATGGATCGGCTTTGCGGCTACATGGGCGTCCAGCCGGCCTTTCGCTTGCTCGTCCATGACGACGAGGATTTGAGTGGCCTGGCAGGGTGGTATGAACCGGGAACGCTCCACGTCGCACAGTCGCTCCTCGGCGATGCCGTGGCGTTGATTGCGAGAGTGGTCCAGGGCTTGGCCCATCACCTCTTGTTCTCTCGGAAGCTCCTCGCGGACGAGCCGGACCGCGCATGGGTGACCGATCTGCTCGGGGTTTTCCTGGGGGTGGGAGTTTTCCTCGGCAATGCCACGTTGCGGCAGAGCTGCCATCACAAGGGCAGGTCCTACTCGAGCTTCGTCTATCTCAGCAGTCCGATGTTGGGCTACGCGATGGCAATCTTCGCCTGGCTGCGCGGCGAGGAGGAACCGTCTTGGATAGGCGATTTGTGCCCCGATGCGTCGATGTTCCTCCGCTCGGGCCTGCGTTATCTGACATCCACGGGAGATTGTCTTCTCCGGCCGGACAACATGCGTTGGGGGCCGAGCGCGCTGCCGGTCGGCATGTTGCTGGATCAGCTCGAAAACGGTTCGCCGTCGGAACGCGTGGCCGTGCTCTGGGAGCTTGCCCGGCGGGGGCTGGCGACGCCCGAGGTGGCGGTGGCCGTGGGGCAACTGCTGATCGATCGCCGCGCCGGGATGCGTGCGGAGGCGGCGCGGGCGCTGGCTGCGTTGGCCCCGGCCGCCGAGACCATCGTGCCCGAGCTGGTGGCGACCTTGGACGATGGCGACGACGAGGTCCGCACGGCGGCGGCGTACGCGCTGGGCAAGCTCTGCGTGCAGGCCGAGACGGTCGTTCCCGCACTGGTGGATCATCTGGAAGACGACAGTGATTCTGCCGCGGCGGCGGCCGCGCTGGCACTCTCGCGGTTCGGGCCGGCGGCCGCTGCGGCCTTGCCCAACGTGCTGGCGGCTTTGCAGGGCGCCCTGATGGTCAACCGCTACCCGGCCATGGATTACCTGCTTCACGCGGTCCGAGCGATCTCCCCGGAGCCGCAGGCGGCGATCGACGCGCTCCTGGAATCGTGCGATCCCGATCTGCGCCAGCAAGCTCCGGGAATGCTCTCCGAGTGTCGTGCCGTTCTGGCGTCGGACGATGGACCCGGCGCCTGGTTTGGGCGATTCAACGGTTGAGCGGCGCCGCAGCAATGGGTCGTTTCTGTTGCGACAATATCCGGTACGATGAGCGCGCCCACGTAAGGATTGGTCGAAAAATAACTTCCCGGTCTTGTTTCCTTTTCCGTAGCCCAGGCATTTATGCCTGGGGCGCTGCCGTAATCCCAGGCATAAATGCCTGGGCTACGGAAATCGGGAAGTTATTCTCCGGCGGGACCTTGCCCTCTAACTCCTATTCCGTCCCCCGTTATTCGTGCATCAGCCGCAGACAAACCAGCCGGTCTTCGCCGCGCAGGTAGAGCAGCCCGTGCGATAGAATGGGCGCGGCCCAGGCCGGAGGTTTGATAAGCGGGGGGCCGTCCGCCTTCTCCCGCACCACGGCCTTGGCGACCTCGATGTATCGCTGCGGCGTGGCCTGGATCAGCCGCAGCGTGCCGTCTTCCGCCAGGCAAACGAAATGCCCGTCAACGTAGAGCAGCGAAGCCAGCCCCAGTCCGGGCTGGCTCCACCGCACGCGGCCGCTGTTCCACTCGATCGCGCGCAGCTCGGCCGAGCCGGAATACCGCCCGCTGGAACCGTACAGGTATCCGTCGTGATAGATCGGCGTGTTCCAGTGGCATTGCATGGCTTTGTCGCGGCTGGGCGGGTCGTGCCACACGACCTGGCAGCTTCCCGGCGCGGCGCGCAGCAGCGAGCTGCCCGGGCCATAGGCTTCCGAAATGAACACTTCGTCGCCGACCACCACCGGCGTACTGGCGTTGACGCTGTCGTGCAAGCGGGCCCGCCAGGGATAATGGAAGTCCACCTTTCCGCTTTGCGGCTCCAAGGCGACGAGGCCGCCGCGGGCGAAGAGGAAACACCAATCGCGCCCGCCGAACCGGGCAAGCTGGGGAGTGGCGTAACTGGCCAGCTCGTCAGCCGTGGCGTACTTCACCGCGCCACTGCGCTTGTCGAAGGCCACCAGGCCCGAGCCGTTGCTCTTCACGCGATTCATCTCGAAACGGCCCGCGTCCTGGGACTCGGCCGGACTGCCGCCGACCATCACCAGGAGCAAGTCGCCGTAGACCACCGGGGTGCTGCCGACACCGAAGAAGTTCTGCACGACGCCGAACTTCCGCGCCGTATCGACTTTCCAAAGCGGCTTGCCGTCATCGGCGCGGACGCAATGCAGCATGCCCTCCGCGCCATATATATACACGCGATCCTCGTCGACCACCGGCGAGCTGCGGGGACCATTGTTGTAGCCCACCCGGTCCTCGTAATCGGTCGAGTACTCGAACTTCCAGCGGAATTGGCCGCTCCGCGCATCGAGGCAAGTCAATCGTGCCCGGTCTTCGTAACGCTCGAATTGGAAGAACCGTCCCTGGGCGACCGAGCCGATCCCGTAGCCGCTGCCCAGTTTGCGCTGCCAGAGGATCGGCGGACCGTTGGGCCCCCACTGCTTCGACAGGCCGGTCTCCGGCGATTTCCCGTTGCCGGCCGGGCCGAGGAACCTGGGCCAGTCACGGCCGCGCGGGCCGGACGGGTCGGCCGCCAAAACGGCTTGCGGAACCAGGGCGAAAACAACGGCCGCCAGACAGATGCCGAACCGTTCTCTCCCAAAAACAGGCTGTTGCATAGATCGCCGCTCTCCTCGTCCGCTTTCACGTCGCCGCTAAATCCCGCCGCAAAGTTCCCAGCGGTCGGGCTGGTTGTAGACGGGCCGGATGAACGGCGTGAATTCCTCGATTCGCGCGCGCCGGCTTTCCAGTTCCACTTTGACGGGAACTTCCAGCCGATCGGTCCCGGGATATGGCGCCGGCTTGCCAACCTCCACGATGCGGAGGACATGGTTGCCGATGCGCCAACTCGACTCTTGATTCATGCTCTTGAAACACTGCCCGCTCGCGCGGCCTTCCTTCTCGTCTTCTCAGAAATCCCTCCGGCAGAACACCCAGGTGGCATAGGCCAATACCACGAACTCGAAGCCCAGCGATGTCCCCAGGATCCAGAACGGGGAACGGCGTTGGAGCGTGTCATGGAGTTTCATTTCGAAAGCCCGCACGGTTTGCTCCTCGGGGTTGGCCGACTGCGGCGGCAAGTCGGCCAGGCGGATCAACCAGCTTTGCAGCAGCGCGACCGTCTCGCGGGTCTTGGGAAGCACCATGTTGACGGCGTGGAGCACTCGCAGGAAAGTCGCCGGGCTGCCGCTTTCGGACGATCCGCTTGCGGCCGCCGACTTGCTCTTGGCAGCGTGCCGGACGTCGCTGCCGCCGGCCGTTTCCGTGTGGCTCGCCGTGCGGTGTGTCGCGATCTTGAAGTCCATACCGCTCGCTTCCAGGGTCCGGAACCGCTGCTCGCCCAGGTCGATCATGAAGACGGCAAACCAGAACAGCAGCGTCAATAGCAGTGCCGCCACGGTGGAGCGGGTGAGCAGGCCCAACAGCACGCAGACGCAAAAAAGGTAGCTGAAGAAGCACACCACCAGCGGCACCGCCACCAGCAGGCCCGGCTCCCACACCCCGCCGCGCAGCCCGATCACCAGCAGACTGGCCACGCTGAAGATCGTCACTTGGAGCGTGACGAACAGCAGTCCGGCCAGGTATTCGGTGAGGAACAGCCGCAACCGGCCGATGGGCTTGGAGACGAACAGGTCGATCGTGCCGCCATCGATCAGGCCGGGAAAGATACCCGCGGTGGAAACCAGGGCAAGAATCACGGCCAACCAGGCGAGCCAGGTGTTGATGCCCACGCTCACGAAAAGCTGCTTGTAGAACAGCGCCGGCGGCGTGGTCGTGGAATTGAACCAGGGACTGTCGATCTGCCAGAAGAGCAGCTTGATGCCCTGAGGGTTGACCGCCACGCACGCGAATATGGCAACCACCAGGCCCGAGATCACCAGCCCTACCCAAAACAGCTTTTGCGAGTTGATGCTGCGGTAGGCGTCGGCGAAGATCGCGATGGTTTGACTCACGGCCGCTCTCCTTGGGGCTCGGCAGCGACGCCCGACACCGCTTGCATGAAATAGTCTTCCAGCGACTGGCGCACCGGGCGTACGGCTTGGATCACCAGGTTCCGCGCCCGCAGGGCGTCGAGGAGCGGCTGGATGCGGCAAGCATCGCCGGTGGCGATCCGCAGCGTAGTGCCGGAAATCTCCACGGACTCGCCAGTCGCGAGCGTGCCGGCCCCGCCGGGTTCCCGGCCGTCGGGCGGGGTGTCGGACGCTCCCTCGGCCGGCACCGGCGCGAAGCCGAGCGCGGCGCGGACCGCGGTCTGCGTGGACGGCGTGTCGCCGCCGGCCAGCTCGATCAGGTAGTGCGTGCTGCCGGCGGTCAGTTCGGCAATCGTTCCCTGGCGAACGAGTTTTCCATCCACGAGGATCGCCACGCGGTCGCAGATTTGTTCCACTTCGCCCAGCAGGTGGCTATTGAGAAACACCGTTTTACCATCGGCGCGGAGCCGCTGCAGCATGTCGCGGGTTTCTTTGCGCCCCACCGGGTCCAGGCCGTCGGTCGGCTCGTCGAGCACGACCAGGTCCGGATCGTTCATCAGCGCCTGCGCCAAGGCGATCCGCTGTTGCATGCCCTTGGAGTAGGTGCGGAGCCGGGCGTCGGCCCAGCGCTCCATCCGCAGTGCTTCGAGCAACTCGGCGGCACGGCGCTTGCGGGTCGGACGATCCACGCGGGCCAGGGCGGCGAAAAACTCCAGGGCCTGCCGTCCGCTGAGGTAAGGCGGCATGCGGTGATGCTCGGGCAAGTAGCCCACCCGCGCCAACGTCGCTTTATGGCCTAGCGGCCGGCCCAGCAACGTCCCCGCGGCGCGCGTGGGGCGGACGACGCTCATCATGATTTTCACCAGCGTGCTCTTGCCCGCTCCATTGGGACCGAGCAGCCCGAAAATCTCCCCGGGCATGACGCGCATCTCGATCCCCCGCAGGGCCTGCACCTTGCGCCCGTAGGTCTTTGCCACGTCGCGTAGATCGATTGCGGGACTGCTCATCGCCGCTCCCGTCGCCCCATGGGGTGCCACGACCGTTTGACGCATCATTCCACCTCCTGCGTCACCCTTTGCAGAATGTTCCGCTCCCGCCGCTGCAACAAGCGGCCCATTGGCGCCAACGTGCGCCAGTAGAGCACTCCGGAAAGGATCGCCAGCACGACGGCGCAAGCCAGTGCGATCGCCGATCCAGGCAACCAGGGAAATGTACCGCCCAGCGCCGCCAAAGCGGCGGGCAGAAAAATCGGCAGCACCGCCAGTGGAAACAACAGGTGGGTCACAATGACCAACAGGTGGGTCGTGCCGCTGATTTTGGTCGGCTTCAACGAACCCGGGGTGATGCGATACGGCAGGAGGATCGAAGCCAGGTTCCCCAGCACGCTCATCGCCGCAAACGCGCCGGCAAACTCGCAAACGGCCGTGAGAATGTCCCACACGCGGAGGTGCGCGAGCACGGCCGCCAAGCCGAGGTAGATGGCAAACACCAGCAGCGCCACCGGCAACAGGGCGAGGTTTTTGCCCAGCAAAATATGGCGCCGCGGCGTGGGCAGCAGCACGATCGCCCGAAACCCGCCACGATCGAAGCCAAACTGGTTGAACATCATCTGCGCCAGGCCCAGCAGCGCTACGGCCACCGCGGCGGCGGCCACAAACGGCCGGCCCATGGCCGGCATCGCGCCAGTCCGCCGCATAAGAATACTTGCGCCCAGGATCGCAAAAATCACTACATTAGTGGCCAGGGCCATCTTCACTTCCGGCGCCCGCGACATGCCGCGAAAGCTGGCCAGCGCCAGCGCGGCGGCCTCTTCGGGAATCGCCGGTAGCGTGCGTTCCACGAGGATCTTCCGCGCGGCGTGGGTCGCCGGCACGACGGACGGCGGGGGGACGCGTTTTTTGCTGTCGCCGCCTCGATAAAAGCGGAGCGTGCCGCGGTAGGCCCGCGCCAATCCCCACGCCCCCATGGCGAGCATGCCCAATGCGCACCCAATGGCCGGCCACGCGCGGCCCTCGGTCAGGGCCCTGGCCCCCTCGGGCAGCCATAGCAAAGGGACGTAGCGGTGTGCCACGTCGAGCAGGGCAACCGTTCTCGCCTCGGCCGCGTCGCCGCCGACCGGCGCGTTGACCGTCGCCGGAGTTGGCCGCAGCGTATGCCGGCCGCGAAACCAGAAATTCGTCATCAGGTTCGGCAGTTGCGCCAGCAGCACAAACGCCATGGTGACCCCCATGATGATGGCGCGGCGGCGGCGTTTGTTGACCATCAGCCCCGCCAGCCAACCGCGGAGACAGTAAGTCCAGGCCGTGATCATGAAGAAGAACCCGCACACCAACGGCAAAAGCAGCATCATCATCGCCCCGCGCCCCAGCACCAGTCCGGCCGTCAGACCCAGCATCGCCGGCAGCATCATGGCCAGGCTGAGACTGAGGTGCGAAGCGGCGTAGTTCAAGAGAAATACGTCGCGCAACGAGACGGGCAGGTGCAACAGGCGGCTCAAGTCGATGATCTCTGATCGCTGTAGCTCCGTGACGATCCCGGTCGTCCAAAACAGCAGGAATGCCGCGACCAGGCCGTCCCACACGAGCAGGCTGACTTGCGGCGACGCGGTGGATAAGCCCGTCGCTCCGATCGCCACGCCGGCGATGCCGCCGCAGAGGGCCAAACCCAGGCCGATGATCGAGAAAATCATCGCCACCGCGGCGCTGACCGCGCCACCGCGCCGCCACTGGTTGAGGGTCAACCGCCAACGCAGCCACAGCATCGCGCGGAGTTGGGTGCCGTTCATGTCAGCCCTCCAGCCAGCTTAGCTTCTGCGATTCGGCCTCGCCGCCGCCCACCGTCGCCAGGAACCGCTCCTCCAGCGTGCCGGCCTGGCGGATCTCCGCCATCGGCGACTGGAGCACCAGCCGGCCCTGCGTGATGATGCCGACGTCGCTGCACAGCTTCTCGACGATCTCCAACACGTGCGACGTGAGAAACACGGTCGTGCCCCGCCCGACGCACTGCCGCAACGTGTCGCGGAGCATCCGCGACGCCACCGCGTCCACGCCCTCGAACGGCTCATCGAGAAACAGCAGTTCCGGGTCGGGCAGCAGCGCCGCCGCCAGCGCGAGTTTCTTCTTCATGCCGTGCGAGTATTCGAGCGTGACCTTCTTCTCTCCGCGGTCGAGATCCATCATCGCCAGCAACTCCTGGCAGCGGCGGCTCACCGTGGCCGCCGGCAGCAGATACATCCGTCCGATGAAGGTCAGATACTCGCGCGCCGTAAGGTTGTCGAACAGCGCAAGATCCTCCGGCACCACGCCGATTCTGCGCTTGACGGTGCGGGCGGCGTCGGCCTCGGCCAGGTCGACGCCCAGAATCCGCATCGTGCCGCCGCTCGGCGCCAGCAGACCGGTAAGCATCTTGATGGTGGTGGATTTGCCCGCGCCATTGGGACCGAGAAAACCGAAGAACGTTCCCGCCTCGACGCGCAAATCCAGTCCGTCGACCGCGCGCACGGTTCCGAAGCAGCGCGTCAACCCGCTAGTCTCAACGGCAAGCGTCACTGATTGTTTTCTCCTCTACGCGAAATCGGCCATTCTGCCACGGTCAGGCCCGACAACATCGTCCGGCCCCACGCATCGTTTCCCTCAAAGGTCTCCTTATCGCGACGGCAAGGCCAACGAGACGCAGACGATCTCGTGGGCGTTGCGGGCGTACACGCAGCGGTTGGCGAAGGCCGGGTGCGACCAGACGACTTTGCGGCCTCCGCCGCCGGCCGAGAGCATGTCGGGCTCGACGATGTGCGCGCGGCTGATTTCGGTGTAGCCCGCCGCGGCTAGCCGCGCCACGATCAGGTCGCCCTTCTCATTGAAGATGAACACCTTGTCGCCATGGGGAACCATGAAGAGCGTACTCCACCGCTCCCGGGGCACGCTTCCGCCGCTGGTCGGCTCGAGCGTGGTCCAGAGCCGCCGGCCGGTGCGGCCGTCGAGGCAGCAGGTTTCGCCGTAGAGCGACACCCCGTACACGTAACCGTCCAACAACAGCACGGTGCTGATGGTGGTGTTGAAGCCGGCCGTCTTCCACTGCCGTTCCGGCACGGTGCCGGCCGAGGCCTGCCAAAGAATCGCCGGCTCTGCCGCGCCCGGCTTGAACTCCAACATCAAAGTCCCCTCGAACTGGCTCGACACCGCTAGCCGGTTGCCCTCGACGGCCGGCGTCGAGATCGCCATGCCGACCTTGATGGGCCGCGGGATCGACCACAACAACTTGCCCGATTCCGGCTCCAGGCCGGCCAAGGCATCGGCATGCCAGACGACAAGCTGCCGCTTGCCGCCGAGCGTCCGCAGCAGCGGCGCACAATAGCCCGGCTCGGAATCGCTGCCCGACCGCCATAACTCCCGGCCGGTATGCCGCTCCAACGCCACCACCGCCTGGCCCTTGCCTCCGACCATGACAATCAGGCGGTCGCCATCCACAAGCGGCGGACTGGCAAAGCCGTACAGCGGCACCTCCGCGCCGTAATCGCGGACGAGGTTCTTTCGCCAGAGCACCTCGCCGCTACCGGCATCGAGGCACCGCAGGTCGCCCATCGCGCCGAGCGTATAGACCTTGTCGCCGCAAACGGTGGGCGTGGCACGCGGCCCGGAACCGTAGGCCAGCGAATACTTGCACGGGTAAGCGTGCGTCCAGAGCACCTTGCCGGTGCCCTCGTCCAGGCAGACCACGCGCTCCCGGCCGGTGGTCTGATCACGATAGTTCCACTGGGTCTTCACGTCGGCCGAGGCATCCCCGTCCAAAGCACGGTCCATAAGATAGACCCGCCCACGAGCGACCGCCGGTCCGGCAAAGCCCGGCCCCACCGGTGTTCGCCACCGCAGCGGCAATCCTTCGGGCGGAAATCGTTCGCGGATGCCGTCCTCGCGCCAAACCCCGTCGCCGAGCGGCCCGCGCCAGCGGGGCCAATCCTCCGCATCGAGCGAGCACGGCGCGCAAAGCGACAAGAACGTCATGACAAAAGTCCGTATCGCGTAATGCGTCCGCCGATTGGTTCCATTCATCGCGGTGCCTATTCTACGCCAGAGTGTTGCTCGTCGGGAGCGAGCCCGTCACGCCATTCTATCACCTCGAATTATCGCCTGCGCGGCAAGTTGGACGTGACGTTCAGCCCATGCCCGGGCTGCACAACTTCGCACTATTGGACACCCCGCCCCAGGGGTTCTAACAACGTAAGCGGGCAATGAAGAGGCGTCGGCTGTAAATGCAACGTAGCACGGGAGTTATAGACACAGCCCGCGAAGTTGAAAAAAGTCGTCTGACGCTCTTGCGATATTCTATTATGGGGCCTGCGCGGCCGACGAAATTCGACCCTGAAGTGGATCGCAAGTAACCCTAACTGAGGGGGGTTGCAATGTCACAAGAGAATGGCGATAAGACTTTGCTACTTGCGGCTGGCGTTGTTGAACTTCGGCAGGTGCTGGATATTCTGGAGACTAACCACGACGGGCATTGCCGCCGTCGTCGCGGAGAGCGGCCGCCGGCCGTCGATCTGCAGATCTTTTGCGAAACGCGACTGGAGAAAGACCTTCACTGCTTGGTCTGCCGGGGATACGTGAAGCATCACTTGCCCCGCCGCAGGCACCGAATATCACCACCGCCGGTTTCTATGTGTGCCGACGGTGAATTTCCGCCCCGCAGCCGCTTTTCGATCACGCCCTCCGGCAGCGTGCTCGCGCGGCGGTTGGACCAGTTCCTCGCCGAGCTTGGATGTGCGGCGGCGGTCGTTGCATCCAGCGAAATCCTCGCCGCGGCGCAACCGCGCTTCGATGGCGGCCAACGCGCACTCTATTTCGGCGCTACGGTGCTGCGGCGGTTCAAGCGGTCGGCGCGCAGTCAGATCGCCATTCTCGCCGCGTTTGAACGGGAAAAGTGGCCTCAGCGAATCGCCGATCCGCTGCCTCGCCGCGAAAGCGCACACCCTGGCGAGCGGCTCCGCGCCACGGTCCACGGGCTCAATGGCGGTCAGCGGCCCCGTGCGATCCGCTTCTTTTGCGATGGTACGGGTGACGGGATCTGCTGGGACTTCATTGTATTTTCGAGCACCGAGACATGCATGATTCTCGACGCACTATCACGATCACCATAAGAGATAACTGATCGCCTTCCAAAGTGTCTAATTCCAGCCTACGGTCGGGTACGGAATAGCGCGGGGCGAATTCGGTCAGCAATCGAAGTCCGCCCTCCCCAAGACGTTAAGAAAGATCCGCAGCGCGAAACGATTTCGCGTTTCGGCGCCGCTCGACGAAGTCTCCGTACAATGGCGCCGGTTGTGCTGCCGCTTGGACCGTCGCTCGTGGATAGCCGCATAGAGTTCGACGCGTCGGGCGCAGGCGTGCCGCGGTAGCGCTCGATAGTCCGCCCTCGACAACCGGGGAGCGACGAAAGGGAGTCCGGCGGAAACTATCCGTTCCAGAGGGAGGATTGTCGTATGACGGAAGAAGCGGCCAACCCATACCCGCCCTGCGTGGAGTTGGGGATTTGGACTCCGATCCCCGCCGAGCGTCCGCCCGGGCCGCTCCTGCTCAAATTCAAAGCCATCGACGCCGTCGAGTCCGCGGCCGTAAAAGATAGCGGTGTCATGTCGTTCCACATGACCGGCTGCACGGGGGATTTCGCCAACCACTTGCCGGAAACGGCGGTCGCCCGGGCGATGACAAGGCAGGTCGAAGACCCGCGCTGTTACGGTGGCTGTTCCTGGGCTATGCCGGCTTCCTTCTTCTTTCACCTCGGAGACATCGTCTACAAGGACGAGGACAAGACCGACGCGGAGCGGGCCGATCAACAGAAGCTCTACAACGAACACTTTTACACCCCTTACGGCACTTACCCGCGCAACATCTTCGCGCTGGCAGGCAACCACGACGGCAAAGACTCGAAGCAGCCGGGGAAATCCGCCATCCGCCACTTCCTCACGAACTTCTGCGCCGCTGGGCGTACGGTTTCGGCCGACAACCCAACGAACGGGCGGGCGACGATGGTGCAGCCTTATCCCTACTGGCTGTTCAAAACGCCGGTGGCGTATGTGATCGGCCTGTATGCCAACGACGTCAACGGCGGCCAACTCGACGACCCCGAAGGCAGCGATACGCCTCAGTATGATTGGCTCGTCGACACTCTGAAGGCCATCCGCAAGGAGGCCGATGGCCGAGCGGTGTTCCTCGCCGTCCATTACCCGCCCTATTCCGCGGCGGCTGATTTTATCCAGCGCGGCGACCCCAACCTCGGGCCGACCTCGCGCCCGCACCGGCTACAACCCCTGGGAACGATCCTGCAGCAGGCCTTCCAGGAGAGCCGGCAATACCCGGACGCCGTGTTCTCGGCCCACGCCCACCACTACCAGCGCATCACTTACATGTGCGCGGAGGGGCGGCGGATCCCTTGCTTGATCGTGGGCTGCGGCGGTCATGGGCCGGTCGAGCGGTTGGCTCGCGACTGCGAGGGCGACGCCCTAACGCCTCCCGTGCGTCCCGCCGAGGTGGTGTTGCCGCACAAAATGGCGCTGCCCGACGGTGACCGGGCCCGATTGGTCGCGTACAACGACCAGGATTTCGGCTTTCTACGGGTGACCATCGATCTGAAGCGGAAGATCATGCAGGGCGAATTCTTCGCCGCGTACAGCGAAGTCCGCGACATGCGCGGATTGCCGGCGTTGTTCGACTCTTTCACGCTCGACTTGAGGGGTCATCGCTTGCTCTGAGCGAAAACGTCTTTCCTGCTGCCATTCGGGGCTTCCAACGGAGCGAATCACCCCGAGCCCGGATCCTCCATTGGCAATCGCTCCTGGACCGCATGAACTCGAACTCACTATTGAATTTGCGGCGTGTACTATTTACCCCTTTGGATGTGCGCCATTCGGGGGTCTCTTGACTACATATTGGAGCGTGTTACATTTTAACCGAAGGCGGGTTTCTTGCAAGGTTCGCGAACCCTTTTTCAAACTGCGCCATGAAGGATTCCGACAAAGGTTGGTTGTTGTTTTCCGTATTGATCGTGCTCCTGGTTGCCATGGCCGCTTTGGTCTTTGGGACCGACCTGTTCAGCCCGGGCCATTTGCCATAAGAGTTTCTGGTGGCGAAATCGCCGAATAATACCGCTTGAGAGTTATTGCTTTCCCTCCGATTCTGCTAGAATCAAAGAGAATCGGAAGCGCGGCCGAAGGTCCGCGAGTCGTAGTCTGTATTGCCATCGCAAGTCCCTGCGGCCACGGCGATGAGGGCCACGAGTGGCGAGCGTATCGGCATCCATCAATTGTTCGCACGGAGGCTCTCTGTCGTTCACCGTAATCCATGGATAGGGGAGCGACGTGGGAATCAGAGCGAAGAACCGATCCCCGAACCGGCAAGGCCATGTCGGCCGGCCAAACAGCGATGCAGCGCGCCACGCGGATGGGACCGCCGGCTCTCGATCCAATCGCATGACCGGCTGCACGGCCTCTTCTGCAATCCCGACGGATGGGATTGTCCCAAATAGCCTCGCTCCGCCGCGGCGATATACGTGGAAAACCGGGAAGGGGTTCCGCGCCGGCGCCGTGCCAAAGGGGGAGTAACCATTCATGTCCGCGTATCAACATCTCGACGTGACGGAACTCGGCGATACGATTCTCGTTTGCTTCAAGCAGCGCCATGCGCTCTTGGATTTTGCCGTCCCCAGCGATATCGCCAATGAGTTGGACGAATTAGCCGATCAACGCCGCTGCCGCAAGGTGATTATCGATATGTCGGGCGTGGAATACGTATCGAGTCTGGTGCTCGGACTCTTGGTGATGCTGCGTAAGCAGGCGATGTCGAAAGGTGGGCAAGTGGTGCTGTGTGGTCTTAGCCCAGTGGTGCGCGAGATGTTCGACAGGACTATGCTGAGTCGCTCTTGGGATATTCGCGAAAGCAAGGCCGACGCCTTCGCAGTGCTTGCCTGACGCACCCGACGGTGGCCGGTGGATGGCACAGGGGCGCGGAAAAACGACGCCGGCTTTCGCCTTCTCCTCGAACACACAGAGAAAAACAGGCGGTGTTCGACCGCTCCGGCTACCAAAATGGCTCGCCGGCGAAACCAACGGTCGCGCGATGTCGAACATCGAACGCATACTCCAGGCGTACGCGACTTACATCAAACCGCCCGGCGGTAAGTCCTCGTTTAAGTTGGTCCGCGGCGCCAGTGGCCTCTGTAATCGTGTACATCTTCTGGGTGATGTACCTTCGTTTTCCGAGCAATGAATGCCCGTCAAATCTGGCGGTTGTGCGCCGTTTATTCTGCGCCAATCGACGAGGGACCCCACATCCGGTCGTGCATCGGTTTGCGTCTGGGATGATATTCGACAAGCAAATGTGTGGTGCGGGCCGATTTTTGCACATCGACCGGGCAATGGGTGCCCGGTTTGCAAGCTACCGTGGAATCCCGCGCTACCGAAAACGACGCAGCAGATAGCGTTAAGATCAATCACACAAATAGGTTACGAATGCCCGGCCTGAAATGTGCCCCGGCACGCGCGAACGTCCGGCACGGCAAATGCCGTTAGGGTTGCCGTAACACGGTCGCGACGGCCGTCGTAGTTACGAACATTTGCTCGGCACTTTCTGTTGGGAGAAATACGATGCGACTGGAACTGGTTGCTACGTCGAACGGGAATAGCAGGTCGCTGGATAGTTTTCCGGCATTGGTCGGGCAAAGCCCGGAGGCCGATGTGGAACTGGCGGGCCCATCCCAGGATAACTACCACTGCTTGATCAGCCGGAACGATAACCACTTGGTCGTTTGGGATCTGGGTGCGGCTGGTGGCACGTTGGTCAACGGAGTTCGGGTGACGAAGGCGGCGCTCAAGGCGGGCGATACGCTCACGCTGGGCGGGAACAGTTTTGCCGTAAGGTGCGAACAAGCCAGCCCGGGACGCTATATGTTCGGGCCGCGCTCGTAGCACTTGAAAACCGAAAAGCACAGGGCGAAAAGCCGTTATAGGCCGCCTCGGGATGATTTCTCACTCCAGAGGAACGGGAGGGAACAGGGCGTGGTGGATTCCCTCCGTAATCTTCCGTGTCTTAGTCGGCGCGCGGAGATAGCTTCCTGATTCCTGGGCCGGGTGCAACTCCTCCGTTGTGCGTGGTGGCAAAGCTGCTACGACCGTTGCTCTGCGTGCGACGCGTGGCAAAGGTTGCCGTAGGCGACGAGAGGGGAGGCGCGTAGGAAGTTTCTGATTTCTTCCGCCGGGGACCGTCGATGATTCCCTTGGCGTAAATCGCGAATGTTGGGAAGCCACCTGGGAAAAGGATTTCCCGGATGGCTCACAAAAATCCGCGACTAACGCATTACCCAATCAGGGTGCCGTCCATCGAGCGTTTTTTTCCATGAAAGGTAATGCGACTGGGCCCGGCCTTTTCGGGAAAGGGCTGCGGATCGAGCGTTGGCCGTTGCCCGTTGTCCCCGTCGCATCACATTTCCGCGGTCGCATAGGTCCTGTGGATCGAACGCCGTGGCAACGGTGCAGTCGATAGGCATAAAACCGTCCCTGACAACCCCTGGAAATCAAATCACGATGAAGCATTGGCGGGCCCGTTGATACTGTAGGAAGCAATGCGACGGTGCGGCCGTTCTTGCCCGGGAAGCCGGGCGCCCCATGGGCCGCCGCGGTGGCACTGCGTTTCCCACGATCAATCAAGGCAACATGGCGGCTTGGCGCCGCGTGGCTCAGATGGGCGAGGCACGCACGCGCGGGTTTCCATGGCGATCGATCATCCTTCGGCCGACCTCGCGGACGGCCACATCAGCAAACCGGGCAGCACGGCGTGGGACCTCCAGGCCGTGCTGCCCGTTCACTTTTCCAGGGGCCTTCAGCGAGACTTTGTAGCGTGGGTCGAGCGCAGCGAGCTTCACCAATTGCGCGACGTCTATTCAGATCGTAGGCGCTTTGGTTACAATGGCTTGCAACGAATACGCCGCCGCTTCCACACCAGTTCGGCTCAAACCCGGTCGCTTCCTATGCGCGAAGAAGTTTGTTATGTCAATAAGATGCTGCCCGTGGCCGGGCTGGTCACGATGCACTCGGGCAACGCCAGCGGGTTGGATCGCGATGGCGGACGGTTGTGGATCAAGCCCTCGGGCGTGGACTACGAAACGCTGCGGCCGGAAGACCTGGTCGAAGTCGACCTGGCCAACGGCGAGGCGGTCGATTCGCGACTGCGGCCGAGCGTCGATCTGCCGCACCATCTTTACCTGTATCGCCACATGCCGGAGATCGGCGGGATCATTCACACCCACAGCAATTATGCGACGGCCTTTGCGGCGGTGGGCCGTGCGATTCCGCTCTGCTTGACCGCGATCGCGGATGAGTTCGGCGACGAAATCCCCTGCATGCCCTACGTGGACAACGAAGGGGACCACATCGGCCAGGCGATTCTCGAGCACGCCAACCGGGCCCCGGCGATTCTCTTGGGCAACCATGGTGTGTTTGCCTGGGGCCGTTCGGCCCGTGCCGCGCTCAAGGCGGCGGTGATGGTCGAAGACGTCGCCAAGACCGTGTTCCTGGCCCTGCAGCTCGGAGAGCCCCGGGCAATCGCGCCCGAGGAAGCACGGAAGTGGTACGACCGCTATCACCATCGCTACGGGCAGTAGGAGACAGAGAGCGAGATTTGTAGCAACGCCCTTTGGCGAATCCCCCCTTCTCCCGCTCTACCCTTCTCCCTTTCTCGCATTTCGGCCCAGCTTTTGCGTTACACAGGGGAAGAACCCAGGATAACGTGCCATTTTGGGTCATTTTCGCCCGTTTTGCGCGCATTTAATGCCCGCCCATTGTGCATATGGCCATCACGAATATGGAAGTTCTGGCGGATCATTCGTTTCACGCCCATTGGTACGAACGCGAAATCGAACTCTTGGCTTCGATCAGCCGACTGTTAGCCACCCAATCGGGTCAACAGCAGATGCTCATGTCCGTGTTGAGCGAGTTAGACCGGAAGATGGGGATGATTCGCGGCACGGTGATGCTGCTGACCGAGGACGAGAAGGAGTTGTTCGTCGAGGCGGCCCAGCACATCCCCTCCGAACAGCACCAGGAATTGCGTTATCAGCTTGGCGAAGGGATCGTCGGCACGGTGATCCAGACCGGGCAGCCGTCCGTTATTCCGCAGATTTCGCGGGAGCCACGGTTTCAGAACCGCATCCACAACCGGCCCGAGCAGGAGGACGCCAGTTTCATTTGCGTGCCGATCACGGTCGGCAGCGAAGTGGTGGGTACATTGTCGGTCGACACGCCCTTGCAGGACCTGGAGTTTCTCGAGCGACAGGCGCGGTTCCTCGGCATCGTCGCCAGCATGATCGCCTACGACGTGAAGTCGCGGCGCATCGAGGCCTTGCAACGGCAGAACCTGGAGACCGAGAACCTCCGCCTCCGCAGTGCCCTGGAAGAGCGCTTCCGCCCGGAAAACATCATCGGCAATTCCCACGCCATGCGCGACGTGTACCTGAAGATTCACCAGGTGGCGTCGACCGACACCACGGTGTTGTTGCGCGGCGAGTCGGGGACCGGCAAGGAGCTGGTCGCCACCGCGCTGCACTATAGCAGCCGCCGCAACCGCAACGCGATGGTCAAGGTGAATTGCGCGGCGCTGAGCGAAGGATTGTTGGAGAGCGAACTGTTCGGCCACGAGAAGGGAGCGTTCACCGGGGCGATCAATTCCCGCATCGGCCGTATCGAAGAGGCCGAAGGGGGGACGCTGTTTCTCGACGAGATCGGCGACTTCTCCCCGGCGATCCAGGTGAAGCTGCTCCGCGCGCTGCAGGAGCGCGAATACGAGCGGGTGGGCAGCAACCACACCATGAAGGCCAACGTGCGGATCATTGCCGCGACCAATCGCAACCTGGAAGCGGCGGTCGAGGCGGCCCTGTTCCGCCAGGATTTGTATTATCGCATCAACGTCTTTCCGATCTTTCTGCCGCCGTTGCGCGATCGTAAGGACGATATCCTGTTGCTGGCCGATCACTTCGTGCAGAAATACGCGAAGAAAATGGGCCGCGACGTGCGCCGCATCAGCACCCCGGCGATCAACATGATGTTGGCCTATCATTGGCCGGGGAACGTGCGCGAGCTGGAGAATTGCATCGAATACGGTGTGCTGCTCAGCAGCGACGGCGTAATCCACGGCCACAGCCTGCCGCCGACGCTGCAAATGCCGGAGGCCGGCGTCACCGCCCGCCATGGCACGTTGCGGGTCCGCGTGGACTTGTTGGAGCGCGACATGATCATGGACGCGCTGAAGTGCACGCACGGCAACGTCAGCGCGGCCGCGCGGCAATTGGGAATCACGCCGCGGATGGTGCGCTACAAGATCAAGCGGTTGAAGATCGATTATCAACAATTCTTCCGCAAGGAAGGGCAGCACCCGGGCTAAGATATTTCCGCCCTGTCCGTTTCCAGGCGCGCGCGGCGGGATTCCGCACGGCCGCTTCTTCGGGGGCATTGATTTGCGCTGATGAACGTTCATCGAATCCATCAGCGAAGATCCGTGTTTGTTCACGTTTCGGCGGTTCCGAATTTTTCTTAGGTCATTTCTCCGCCGCGTCTGTAGCGCGAACATTTCTGTCGCCCGTGCATTAAATGCGCACATTTTTGTTCGCGATGCTGTAAGCCCTATCCTGTGAACACATTAAGTGCCCGATTCCTCTCGGGGCAAATTGGCCAGTGCGGGTTTGACGACAAATGTGTTCGTTTCCCGCGCTCGACCGCCGGCGGCGAGAATTCTTCGATGGCCTCGAAAAGCCCCATTTTCCCGGGCGTGTTTGAAATATTCCAGCATTTGCTGTTTTCGGCGCGCCCCTTGCATTACGACATGCTAACTCAAACGGCAGGTCGACCTCGGTGGTGGGCCGGCCAATCGCTGGCATGCGTGAGCGTGCCGCAGGGAATTAGGGAGTTAATGTGATGAGAAAGGTTGCAATCTACGGCAAGGGTGGGATCGGCAAGTCGACCACCACTCAAAACACCGTCGCCGCGCTGTCGGAGATGGGGCGCAAAGTGATGGTGGTCGGCTGCGATCCGAAGGCCGATTCCACGCGTTTGTTGTTGAACGGTCTGGCCCAGAAGACCGTGCTCGACACGCTCCGCGAGGAAGGCGAAGACGTGGAACTGGAAGACATCCGCCGCGACGGCTTCCATGAAACGCTGTGCGTCGAATCCGGCGGTCCGGAGCCGGGCGTGGGTTGCGCCGGCCGCGGTATCATTACCTCCATCAACCTGCTGGAACAGCTCGGGGCGTATCACGAGCGCGAGAAGCTGGATTACGTGTTTTACGACGTGCTCGGCGACGTGGTGTGTGGCGGCTTCGCCATGCCCATCCGTGAAGGAAAGGCCCAGGAGATCTATATCGTCGTTTCCGGCGAGATGATGGCCATGTATGCCGCCAACAACATCTGCAAGGGCATCGTCAAATTCGCGGAGGCCGGCGGGGTTCGGCTCGGAGGCCTTATCTGTAACAGCCGCAAGACCGACAACGAGCAAGAGTTGATCGGGGAGCTCGCCCGGCAGTTGGGTACGCAGATGATCCATTTCGTGCCGCGTAACAACGACGTGCAGCGGGCGGAGATTCAACGGAAAACGGTGATCGACTGGAACCCCGCCTGCGAGCAGGCCGACGAATACCGCGCATTGGCACGGAAAATCGACGCCAATCAGAATTTTGTGATTCCCAAACCGCTGAAGATCGAGGAGCTGGAAGCCCTGTTGATCGAGTTCGGCATGGCGGCGGCGGCGTAAGCCGATCGTGGTGGCACTGGCGTCCGGTCGGTGTTGCGAAAGGAGCACCGGCAAGATGCCCGTGTCACCTCTCGAATACCGGCATCCGGAAGACACCCGGGGCGGGCTTTTAATCCAATCGTGTTTCATTCCTGGAGGATTCAATCGTGATCTTGGTGCGCGCAATCGTAAGGCCGGAAAAATGCGACGAAGTGCTGGCGGCGCTGATGTACGCGGGTTTCCCGGCCGTAACCAAAATGGATGTTTACGGCCGCGGCAAGCAGCGAGGCATTCGGGTGGGCGAAGTCACGTACGACGAACTGCCCAAGGTGTTGCTGCTGGCGGTGATCAAGGAGGACGACAAGGAATTCGTGGTGGAAACGATCATGAAGGCGGCGCGCACGGGCAACAAGGGAGCCTTTGGCGACGGCAAGATCTTCATTTCCCCGGTCGACGAGGTGTACACGATCAGTTCCGGCAGCAAGGAAGAGGGGGAGCCGGCGCGGCCGGCCGCTTCCGCCGCCATTTCATAAAGGAGCCGCGTCATGAAGGAAGTTCTCGCGGTCATCCGCATGAATATGATGAACGAGACCAAGCAGGCCCTGGCCGATGCCGGTATCTCCTCGTTCACCGCCCGTAAGGTCATGGGGCGCGGCCAGGGGAAGGTCGATTACCGGCTCCTCCGCGGCGCGGAGGAAGGACACGAGGAGGCCATCAACCAACTCGGGCCGGGCCCGAAGCTGATTCCCAAGCGGCTGGTGTCGGTAGTGGTGCCGGACGACACGGTGCAGAAGGTGGTGCGGACGATCATCGAGGTCAACCGCACCAACCACCCCGGCGATGGAAAGGTGTTTGTGTTGCCCGTGACGGAGTCCGTGCGTGTGCGGACCGGCGAGCGCAACGACACGGCCCTTTCGGAAAGCCCCATCTGACGACGTTTGCGGGAAAAAACCGGCAACGACGAAGGACGGCCTTACCGCGAAGAGCACAAAAGGAGACCCCAAGTGGCTACCCACGAACCCCTGGATGCGGAAGTGATCAAGGCACAACTGGTGGAGACGTATCCCACCAAGGTCGCCCGCAAGCGCGCCAAACAGATCGTCGTCAACGAGAAGGAGGATGACGGGGCGGTACCCGAGATCCAGGTCAACCTCCGCACCACGCCGGGCATTATTACCCAGCGCGGCTGCACCTATGCGGGCTGCAAAGGGGTGGTGCTCGGGCCGACCCGCGATATCGTCAACATCACCCACGGCCCCATCGGCTGTGGCTTCTATTCCTGGCTCACGCGGCGCAACCAGACGCGCACACCGACGGACGCCGACGAGAATTTCATCCCTTACTGCTTCTCTACCGACATGCAGGAGGAAGAGATTATTTTCGGCGGGGAAAAGAAGCTCCGCCAGGCGATCCAGGAAGCCTACGACCTGTTCCATCCCAAGGCGATCGCGATCTTCTCGACCTGCCCGGTCGGTCTGATCGGCGACGACGTCCACGCCGTAGCGCGGGACATGAAGGCGAAGCTGGGGATCAACGTGTTCGGCTTCAGTTGCGAGGGTTACCGCGGCGTGAGCCAGTCGGCCGGCCACCACATTGCCAACAACCAGTTGTTCAAACACGTGATCGGCCACGACGACACCGTGCCCGCGGGCAAATTCAAGATCAACATGCTGGGCGAGTACAACATCGGCGGCGACGCTTTCGTGCTCGAGGACCTCCTCGAGCGCTGCGGCATCACGCTGGTGGCCAGCTTCAGCGGCAATTCCACCATCGGCAAGTTCGAAAACGCGCATACCGCCGACCTCAACACGGTGATGTGCCATCGTTCGATCAACTACGTGGCCGACATGATCGAGAAGGCCTTCGGCATCCCCTGGATCAAGGTCAATTTCATCGGCGCCGAGGCCAGCGCCAAGTCGCTCCGCAAAATCGCCGAGTACTTCGGCGATGCTGAACTCATGGAGCGCGTGGAGCAGGTGATCGCCGAGGAAATGGTGGCCGTCCGCACGGCCCGCGACGAAGTCCTGCCGCGCTGCCAAGGGAAGACCGCGATGTTGTTCGTGGGCGGGTCCCGCGCCCATCACTACCAGGAGCTGTTCGCCGAGATCGGCATGAAGACCGTGGCGGCCGGCTACGAGTTCGCGCATCGCGACGACTACGAAGGGCGGCGGGTGTTGCCCAGCATCAAGGTCGACGCCGACAGCCGCAACATCGAGGAGCTGCACGTCGAGGCCGACCCGCGCTACCGCGCCCGCAAAACGGACGAGGAACTGAAAATCCTCACCAGCAACGGTTACGGCTTCGCCGACTATGCCGGCATGATGGCGGAAATGGAACCGCAGACCTTGGTGATCGACGACGTCAATCACCACGAGACCGAGAAGCTGATCGAGCTTTACAAGCCCGACGTGTTCTGCGCCGGGATCAAGGAAAAATACGTCGTGGAGAAGATGGGCGTCCCCTGCAAGCAGTTGCACAGTTACGACTACGGCGGGCCGTATGCCGGCTTCCGCGGGGCGATCAACTTCTATCACGAGATCGACCGGATGGTCAACACGAAGGTCTGGTCGCTCATCGAAGCGCCCTGGCAGAAGAGCGCGCGGCCCACGTTGGACGCGACCTACGTAAGAAGTTAACCGGAGTAGGGTGCGTGCTTGCACGCACGTGATTCGGCGGGGAGAAGCCGCGTGGGTACGAGAACCCCCTACCGACAACCGAATGCGTAAGAAGTTAACCGCACTGGAAGGACTGGAACCATGCTTTTGCGACATACCACCGGAGACGTGGTCGAACGCTCGGCGTTGACGGTCAACCCGGCCAAGACCTGTCAGCCGATCGGCGCGATGTACGCGGCGCTCGGCATCCATAACTGTCTGCCCCACAGCCACGGCTCGCAGGGCTGCTGCTCCTACCATCGCAGCGCCCTCACGCGGCATTACAAGGAGCCGGTGATGGCCGCCACCAGCTCGTTCACCGAAGGCTCGTCGGTCTTCGGCGGGCAGGCCAACCTGTTGCAGGCGATCAATAATATCTTCAGCGTCTACAACCCCGACGTGATCGCCGTGCACACCACCTGTCTTTCCGAAACCATCGGCGACGACATCAAACAGATCATCAACAAGGCCCGCGAAGAAGGCATGGTTCCGGCGGGAAAAATGGTGATCCACGCCAATACGCCCAGCTACGTCGGCACTCACGTGACGGGCTTCTCCAACATGGTCAAGGCCCTGGTCGACTACTTCGCCAAGCCGGCGACTGCCAAGCAGGCCACGGTGAACCTCATTCCCGGCTGGGTCGAACCGGCCGACATCCGCGAGATCAAGCGGCTCTCGGAAGTGATGGGCGTTTCCACGATCACCTTCCCCGACACTTCCGACGTGCTCGACACGCCGCAAACCGGCAAGCACGAGTTTTATCCCAAGGGGGGCGTGACCATGGAGCAACTCCGCGCCACCGGCGCCAGCCGGGCCACGCTGGCGCTCGGCCCGCTGGCCTCGGGGCCGGCCGCCCGGCAGCTCGACGCCAGCTGCAAGGTGCCCTGCGAAATTCTCGACCTGCCCATCGGCCTCTCGGCCACCGACCGCTTCATCGACGCCTTGCGCCGCATGGGCCATTCCGCCGTGCCCGATACGCTGGTCGAAGAGCGGGGCCGGCTGCTCGACATGATCGTCGACATGCACCAATATCTTTATCGCAAGCGCGTGGCGCTTTGGGGCGACCCCGACCAACTGGTCGTGCTGGCCGAATTCCTGGCCGACCTCGACATGCGGCCGGTGTACATCGTTACCGGGACGTCCGGCAAAGACTTCGAAAAGCGGATCGCCACGGTCCTGCAAGATCGAATTCCCGAGGCGCGGGTGCGGCATGGCGCCAACGCCGACATGTTCCTGATGCACCAGTGGATCAAGGAGGAGCCGGTCGATCTGTTGCTCGGCAACGTCTACGGCAAATATATCGCCCGCGATGAAAACATTCCCCTCGTGCGCCACGGCTTCCCGATTCTGGACCGCGTGGGGCACCAATACTTCCCCACCGTCGGCTATCGCGGCGCGATGCGGTTGGTGGAAAAGATTCTCGACGGCGTGTTGGACCGAAAGGACCGCGAATCCCCGGAGGAGAGTTTCGAGTTGGTGATGTGAACCATTGTGTGATGGCCCTTTCCCAGGCGCATGGGGGCGGGGCCGGGGGCGCACGCCCCCGGTCCCGGCCTCCGTGTTCTGGATGCAAACGCAGACTGCGAACGGTCAAAAATGATACGAACCCTACCCGATCGCCCTGGGTCGCACCATTTTCAACCGCGCGGAACTTGAAAGGTTGGCCCGATGCTCGAAATCCTCGATTCCCGCAAAGCGCAAATCCACCGCACCGGCGCCGCCCCCTTCGACATGCAATGCGAAAAGCAGAGCCTGGCGGGGTCGGTGAGCCAACGGGCCTGCGTGTTTTGCGGCTCCCGGGTGGTGCTCTACCCGATCGCCGACGCCGTGCATCTGGTGCATGGCCCGGTGGGTTGCGCAGCCTACACTTGGGACATCCGCGGCGCGCTCTCGTCGGGCCCCGAGTTGCACCGCATGAGCTTCACGACCGACTTGGGCGAGAAGGACGTGATCTTCGGCGGCGAGAAGAAGCTCTATCGCGCGCTGTTGGAATTGATCGACGCCTATAAGCCCAAAGCGGCCTTCGTCTACTCCACCTGCATCGTGGGGATCATCGGCGACGACGTGAACGCGATTTGCAAGCGAGTGAGTGCGGAACGAGGGATCCCCGTGTTGCAAGTCGAATCCGAAGGTTTCAAAGGGAGCAAGAAAGACGGTTACCGCGCCGCCTGCGAGACGCTTTTCAAGATCGTCGGCACCGGTCCCACTGAAGGCATCAGCCCGCGGAGCATCAATATCCTCGGCGATTTCAACCTGGCCGGCGAAACCTGGATGATCCGCAAATACTACGAGCGAATGGGCGTCGAAGTGGTGGCCACCATCACCGGCGACGGCCGCATCGACGCCATCCGCCGCGCGCACGGCGCCGCGCTCAACGTGGTGCAATGCTCCGGCTCGATGATCCACCTGGCGAAGATGATGGAGGAGCGCTACGGCATCCCCACGCTGCGGGTATCGTACTTCGGCGTCGAGGACATGAGCCGGTCGTTGTATGAAGTGGCGGAACACTTCCAGGATGCCGCGATGCTCGACCTTGCCCGGAAGATGGTCGCGGAAGAAGTGACGACGCTGTTGCCGGAGCTGCGCCGCTATCGCGAGGCGTTGCAAGGCAAGCGTGCCGCGATCTACACCGGCGGGGCCTTCAAGGCTTTTTCCTTGGTTCGCTCGCTGCGGACCCTGGGCATGAAAACCGTGGTGGCCGGCAGCCAGACTGGAAATCGCGACGATTATCAACTGCTCCGCGAACTGTGCGATGAAGGCACGATCCTGGTGGACGACACCAACCCCATCGAGCTTTCCAAGTTCGTCGAGGAGCAGCGCGTGGACTTGATCATCGGCGGGGTCAAAGAACGGCCGATCGCCTACAAGCTCGGCATCGGCTTCTGCGATCACAATCACGAGCGTAAAGAGGCGTTGGCCGGGTTCGAAGGCATGTTGAACTTCGCCCGCGAGGTCTATTCCTCGGTGATGAGCCCGGTCTGGAAACTGGTGCCGCGGCGGCAACGGGCAATAGCGGTTCCCTCGCCCCAGGTGGGAGAGGGTCGGGACCAGGGGAAGGAACCGTTCGCGGATCGACAACTTGCGGACCAACTCTCAGCCCCCGGGCACCATGTGGTGGTCGTCCCCCACGAGGGAATAGGGGCGACGGAATGTGAACCACCGAGCACCATGCAACCTAATTAGTGGAGTACGGGCCATGGCAACCGATACGATTACATCTTTTACGGCGACGCGAAACGCCTGTAAGGTTTGCGCCCCGTTGGGCGCGTGTCTGGCATTCCAGGGGGTGGAAGGGGCCATCTCGCTGCTCCACGGCTCCCAAGGGTGCTCGACGTACATCCGCCGCTACATGATCAGCCACTTCAAGGAGCCGGTCGACATCGCGTCGTCCAGCTTCAGCGAGTCGACGGCGATTTTCGGCGGCAAGGAGAATCTGCGGCTGGCGCTGGCCAACGTGATGCGGCAGTATCAGCCCGCCTTTATCGGCATCGCCACCACCTGCTTGGCCGAGACCATCGGCGAAGACGTAGCCGGCTTCATTCGCGATTTCCGCAAGGAGAACTGGGACCCGCCGCTGCCCGCGCTGGCAATGGTTTCCACTCCCAGCTATTCCGGCACGCATGCCGAAGGGTTTCACGCCACGGTCCGCGCGATCGTCGATTCCCTGGCCGAGGGCGGGCCGCGGCAAGAAACCATCAACTTGATGCCGGGGATCATTTCCCCCGCCGATTTCCGCTACCTCAAGGAAATCTGCGCTGACTTCGGCGTGCGGCCGATCCTCGTGCCCGACTACAGCGATACGCTGGACGGGCCGGCCTGGCAGGAGTACCATCGCATCCCGCCCGGCGGAACTCCGCTGGATGAGATCCGCGCCACCGGCCGCTCGCTCGCCACGATCGAATTCGGCGCCACCTGCAATCGCCAAACGAGCGCCGGGGCACTGCTGGAGAGCCGCTTCGGCGTCCCCCGCCATGCCCTGGGGATGCCCATCGGCGTGTGCGCCACCGACCGCTTCTTCGAAACCCTGGAAGCCATTACCGGCCGCCGCACGCCCGAAAAACATCAAGCGGAGCGCGGCCGGCTCATCGACTGCTTCGTCGACGCGCACAAGTACGTGTTCGACAAGCGGGCCATCGTCTACGGCGAGCAAGACCTGGTGGTCGGCCTGGCCGGCCTGCTGGCCGAGGTGGGCATGCTTCCCGTGATGTGCGCCTCGGGCGCCAGCACGGGCCGCCTGCGGGATGCGATTCTGGAAGACAATCCCGACCTGGGGTCGCGGGTTACCGCGCTCGAGGCCGTCGATTTCGCCGGCATCGAAGAGCGCGCCGTCGGCATGCGGCCCGACCTGGTCATCGGCAGCAGCAAGGGCTACCCCCTGGCCCGCCGGGCGGGAATCCCGCTGATTCGCGTGGGCTTCCCCATCCACGACCGGATCGGCGGCCCGCGGGTGGTCCACTTGGGCTATCGCGGCGCGCAACAATTGTTCGATCGCATCGCCAACGGCCTGATCGAATCGCAGCAAGAAGCGTCGAAGGTGGGCTATGCGTATATGTGAAGGAAGTCGGTAGTAGGCTGTATGCAATAGCCGCGGATGGATATCCGCCGACTGCCGGAAGTTCCATTTTGGTTTGTGCCCCAAGGAAAGATCTAATTATGGCTTTGGACCCATCGCGGCATCCGTGCTTCAACGATCAAAGCCGGCACCAGTTCGGCCGAATCCATCTGCCCGTCGCGCCGAAGTGCAACATCCAATGTCACTTCTGCAACCGCAGCTACGATTGCGCCGCGGAAAACCGTCCGGGAGTAACCAGCGCGGTTCTCACGCCGCCGCAGGCTCTCTACTACCTGGACCGTGCGCTCAAGCGCGATCCGCGCATCAGCGTGGTGGGCATCGCCGGGCCGGGCGATCCGCTGGCCAACGCGGCGGAAACAATGCAAACGCTGCGCCTGGTGCGCCAGCGCTACCCGGATATGCTGTTGTGCGTGGCTTCGAACGGGCTGGGCGTGCCGCCCCACGTCGACGAACTGGCGGAGCTCAACGTCAGCCACGTCACGCTTACGGTGAATGCGGTGGACCCGGAAATCGGCGGAAAGATTGTGGGCTGGGTCCGCGACGGCACTCGCATCGAGCGTGGCCGCGCGGGCGCCGAGTTGCTCATCGGCCGGCAGCTCGAATCCATTCGTGCCCTGCACGCGCGAGACGTCCTGGTGAAGGTGAATTGCATCCTCGTCCCGGGGATCAACGATCGCCACGTGGCGGACGTCGCCCGCACGGTCAAGGAGTGCGGCGCCGACATCCTCAATTGCATTCCCATGTATCCGGTGGCCAATACGCCTTTCGCCACCATGACGCCTCCGACCGACACGGAAGTTGCGGCCGTGCGTGCGGCGGCCGCCGAATATCTGCCGCTGATGTACCATTGCACGCGTTGCCGGGCCGACGCCGTGGGTCTGCTGGGCGAAGCCATGTCGTTGGACCTGCTGGGCTGTCTCAAGGAAGCGGCCGCGATGCCCCTGGATCCCGCCCAGGAGCGGCCCTACGTGGCCGTGGCCAGCCGGGAAGGGGTGTTGGTGAACGAACATTTGGGCGAAGCCCGCGCACTGGACATCTTCGCCCAGGAGGCGGACGGTTTCAAGCGAATCGAGTCTCGCTCCACGCCGCCGTCCGGTGGCGGCCCGGAGCGCTGGACCGCCTTGGCGGAAACGCTCCACGACTGCCGCGCGTTGCTGGTCGCCAGCGCCGGGCAGACGCCGAAAACGCTGCTCGCCAAACAAGGAATTCGCGTAGTGATGATGGAAGGGCTGATCGAAGAAGGCCTGACCGCGGTGTTTCGAAACGTCGAGATCCGCGCCCCGCTCCGCCAGCAACATCAGTGTGGCAGCGGCAGCGGATGCTCGGGAAATGGTCTGGGATGTATGTAACTTGAGAGGACACGTATGGACAAGCCGGATTATCACATTTTCGTCTGCAACAGTTTTCGCATCGGCGGCGATCCGCAGGGCTCCTGCAACCGCAAAGGGGCCGCCGATCTGCTCCAGTATTTGACCACCGAGATCACCGACCGCGGGCTCAACGCCATTGTCTCCAGCAGCGGCTGCCTGAACATCTGCGAGAAAGGCCCGGTGATGGTCGTCTACCCGGCCGGCTGGTGGTACGGCGAGATGACCGAGTCGAAGCTCGACCGCGTGCTCGACGCCCTGGAAGAGGGCGAAGCGGCCGACGAGCTGCTGCTCTCGTAAAAGGAACCCACGGTGTATAAAACGGACCTGGAACGCGGCATTTGGCTGGTCGACACCACGCTTCGCGACGGCGAGCAGGCGGCCGGCGTGGTCTTTTCCCCCGAGGATAAGATCGCCATCGCCTGCATGCTCGCCGAACTGGGTGTTCCGGAGCTGGAAGTCGGTACCCCGGCCATGGGCCCGGAAGAACGTGAGACGATCCGCGCGATCGCGGCCTTGGGGCTGAATTGCCGGCTCACCGTCTGGTGCCGGGCTCACCCGCAGGACATCGACCACGCTGCAACCTGCGCGGTCGATGCCGTGCACGTCTCGGTGCCGACTTCCAGCGTACACCTCCGTGCGATGAAGAAGAGCAAGGCCTGGGTGCTCGGTCAGATCACGGAAATGACGGCCTATGCCCGCCGCTACTTCGGCTACGTATCGATCGGCGCGCAGGACGCCTCGCGCTGCGAACCGGGATTCCTTCTCAAATGCGCCCGTACGGCCCGCGCGGCCGGCGCCGAGCGGTTTCGCATCGCCGATACGGTGGGCGTGTGGAATTCCTTTCAAACCTACGCCGCGTTCAGCGCCTTGCGCAAGGGTGTGCCGGGGATGACCATCGGCTTTCACGGCCACAACGACCTGGGGATGGCCACCGCCAATACCTTGGCCGCGATCGAAGGCGGCGCGCGGAGCGTCGACGTCACCGTCAACGGCCTGGGCGAGCGGGCCGGCAATGCGGCCTTGGAGGAGGTGGTGATGGCCCTGCAGATCACCTTGGGGCAGCAGTGCGGCGTCAACGCCCGCTTGTTCCACGATCTTTGCACGTTCGTCGCCCGCATTTCCGGGCGTCCGCTCCCGGCCGGCAAGCCGATCACCGGAACCAATGCCTTTTGCCACGAGTCGGGGATTCACGTGCGGGCGTTGCTCAGCGATCGGCGGACTTACGAGCCCTTTGCGGCCGAAGAAGTGGGCCGCCGGGCGAGCCAGATCGTGATCGGCAAGCATTCCGGCGCGGCCGCGGTGCGCCACGTGCTCTCGGGCGAAGGCATACCCATCGCTCCGCAGGACGCCGAGCGGTTGCTGGCCCGGGTCCGCATGGCGGCCAGTGCCCGCAAAGGCCCCATTTCACCAGCCGTCTTGGTGAGCATGTACGGCGAAGGGGTCGCGAGCGCCACGCCGCAGGCCGGATCCTGACTCCCCTCGCCCGTACGCGGGAGAGGGGGGGCCGCGGGTGAGGGAACCACGCCAGGTAATCACGAAGATATTCTTCCACGGTTGGGTGCCACGCCCAGGCCCGGTTGCCGGCCGAGAGTTTACGGCTCCAGGATCACTTTCGTCAGTCCCGGCTCGCGATCGTAGAGCCGTTTGAACCAGGCCGCGCCGTCGGCCAAAGGCGCCACGGCGCTGGTCAGACAATCGACGTCGATCGTTCCCCTCGCGATGAGATCCAAACAGGCGGGGTACTCGCCGCTGGACGCGCAGGAACCGTTGAGCGTCAGTTCCCGCGACACCACCGCCTGCAAAGGCAATTCCACGTCAGGCGCAAGGTTGCCCACCAGCGTGACTTGCCCCCTTGCGCGCCGCAGCGATGGCGAACCACACCATGGCGGCGATCCCCATGGCCTCCAGGACCACGTTGGCCCCGCGGCCCCCGGCCAGCGCCAGCAGGGCCGGCAGCGTATTTCTTCTTGATCAGTTTTCTTTTTTCTTTGCGTCGCTTACCGCATGGATGGCGATCGCTTTGACGCGTACGTTGGTTACCTTCCCAGGGAAAGGGTCAAGAGTGACGTAGTCGCCAACCGCCCCCCGGCCGGCCGTGCCGACCGAAAAGCCCGCCCCAGGCTGCTGCGGGATCAGGCCGGCGGCCTTGCCATCGGCCACTTGTTTTCCGTCCACCAGAAGTGCCAAAGCACCGTCCTCATGAAGGGTTGCCTGCACCACAAAATGGCCATTGCCCAGCGGGTCTTTTGCGACGATCGTTGTCAAATCGCCGTTTTCGCGAACAGCAAACGCGAGTTTCCCATGGGTGAGATAGATGGCATAACCGCGCGCGGCGCCCCCTTGCGCCACGACCACGCCTTCGCTTCCGGTCGGCTCAATCTCCGCCGATATCTCCAATACCTTCTGGGCGATGTTCGGCGCCTGCGCGCTTGGCAAAGTATCACCCGCTTTCCACGGGCCAACAGCGCGGGCCGCGTCAGAAGAGTTGGCCAGCCTCTTGTTGCGGGGGCGTTCACCGTCGCGGTCCGTCTTGCCGGCGGCAGGGTCGAGTTGGGCCAGCGCGGCGGTGAGCCGCTGCCGCGCGGCTTTGCTCTGATCCGTGTCGGCATCGGGAGAAACGGGCTTTTCGACGAACGGCGCATCGCTCATATCGAACAGTTGGGCCGCCTCATTGAGTTTGAAACCTGGCTCGCGCACAAACCAGTGCTTGCCCAATTGGACGTACGCCCATGCGCGGGGCGTGCCCGGTTTGCCGCGGAGTCGCGAGGCGAAACTATGGCCGTCCGGCTTGACGCCCTCGGGCAGTTTGGCGCCGGCAAGCTCGGCAAAGGTGGCATACGGATCGGCAAAGCTCACGATGTCGTCGATCGCTTTTCCTTTGGGCGTCACGGCGGGCCAGCTTGCGATGAACGGGACTCGCGACCCGCCCTCCAGCATGCTCCCTTTCCATCCGTTGATCATGCGGCCATGGATGGGGGCGGGATAGCCGGCGGCGGTGCCGTTGTCGCCGGAGAAGACGAGCAACGTGTTCTGCCGCAGCTCTAGTTTGTCCAACTCTGCGACCAGCAACCCGAGCTGTTTGTCCATATAGCGGATGTTGTCGTCGTAGAGTTTGTCGATCTCCTTCGTGCCGGGAGATGTGTCGGGCGTGCGCAGCGTGGGTTTATGCACCAGATGCATCGCGTAGTAGAAAAAGAACGGCTGATCCTTGTGCCGCCTGATGAAGTCGATGGTGAAGTCCTGGATGACATCGGGGCCATACGTCCCTTCCGGGAGGTCCAGGTCCTGGCCGTTCTTGTTGAATTTCGTTTCCCAGTACCAGCCGCCGGCAGTGTTGTCGGTGAGAAATTCATCGTAACCCCAGTTGCCCGGGAGTTCGCCGACTTGCCGCCACTTGCCGGCTTGTCCGGTGGCGTAGCCGGCATCCTTCAGGAGCCTGGCCAGCGGGTATTCATCGGCCGACTTCGCACCCGGCCCGCCGGCGCGCCACGACTGGTTGGTCAACCCGCCGGTGCGAAACGCGTAGCGCCCCGTATTGAGCAGGCAGCGCGACGGTCCGCACAGCGGGGCCGCGTAGCAGGTTTCGAACCGCAGGCCGGACGCCGCAAGGGCGTCGATGTGTGGCGTCTGGTGCTTGTCCGCGCCGTAGCAACTGACGCCGTCAATCCCCAGATCATCGGCAAGGACAAAGATGATATTGGGCTTGGACAGCCCCGCGGCCATGGCCGGGCCACACGCGACGCAAAGGAATAGGGAGGCGAATGCAAGCGCAACTTTCATCATGGTACTCCTGTAGTCTGATCGAGGCCGAATACTTTGACTTCACTAATGCTCACCCAACAGCCTTCGTCAAGACCCGTGACCGTGATTTTCACGTAACGGACTTGTGCGGCTTTGTGGAACTTCAAGTTATGGACCTGCAACGTGGTGGTGGTGTTCGTCTGATCACTCAGCAGGGACCAATTCTTCCGGTCGGCCGAACCTTCAACTTTGTACCGGTACCTTTTTCCATCGAAGGGCCAACGGATCTGACAACCGGAAAGGTCGAAAGGTTGCTCCAGGTCGACCTGCCACCACTCCGGCCCATTCTCGGGTTCGTCGTCGGCACACCAAAAGGTGTTTGGATCGCCGTCGTTGGCCTGGGCCGCGCTATGCTCGTCGTTCTCAACCGACGAACTGCACGCCGGCTTGCTCAAGGCAAGGTCACGCGGTTCAGCGGCGCAATTCGGAACACGCCCACAGAACAGCAAAGAAAGAGCCAGGACTGCAGAATATGCCGCCCCTGCGATCGTGCGGTGATTCGTCGAAGCACAGGCCATGCTTACATTCCCTGTCCGCCATTTCCCGTCCGGGCTCCGCTTGGATGTGCTTCGAGCGACAACTTCCGGCATGATTCGGTTCTCATGGTACTTCTTTCATCGGTGGTAACTGAGCAACTTCACTCATTAAACGTCGCAGCCAATGCAAAGGTTCCGCGAATTCCAACATCGTCGTGCGTTGGCCGTGCAGGGCAAACTCTGACCAGCAAACGAGGACGGAAAACTCAGCACGGGCAAGTCCCATGCTCGAGACGCTCAGATTAATTGGCGCGCAGCCTTCGGGACATTAAACGCACTGGCCCGATAGCATTTCGCGTTCCAATGCGACAAGTCGTGCCTGATGACTGCCGCACTTGAACGGGTCGGAATCTCGATCCGTGAAATGTCACGGCATTAGGTTTACGCCTGGCAGCGAATGCCCGGGGCGTCGCTCAACGTCCAGGCCGTGAGCAAAGCGATGGGCGGAAAGTCCGCTGCACGCATGACTTGCGTTTTCGGGAAAGTCGTCTTCGACGCGATCCGATTGCCGCCGCGATGGGAGCCTCGGACATCCGCAGCCCGAGTGATGGCGTTGTTGTTGCCCGCGCAGAAGAACGTTGTTAGATTTGTCCCCTGAAGCAAGTGCCGATAGAATCGCAAGAAGTTGCCCATTGTCGGTGACGGTAGCTCATCATATGTCACGGCCGAGCCGTCATTGTGTATGCCGCAGGGATAGCGAGCGACGGGAATGTCGTTGGCCAAAGGCCCGCCGCTGAATCAGGTGCGTTACGAGCAGAGCAGTGTGAGTGTCGCCAATGTACCCGAGAGGAGGCAAGTCTTGACGGCGCCGCATGTTTCAGCGATACGGTGGGCGGCCAAGGTGGCCGTTGAACGGTGCTGCGGTGGCGCGAATTGATCGTGCGAGAAGGGCCGTGAATTGTGCTGGCTGAAAAGCCGGCAGCCTTGGTCATGGCCGGCAACCGTTGCGATTCGTCGCATTGGAACGCCATTTGCTTGCAAGCGGGTCAGTTATTGCGTTGGGCGTCGTACCGACTGGGCGGACCATGCGCAGCGGCTTGATGAGGGTCTCAGACAGCATCAGCAACGGGGCGATCGGGGTGCGCCCGCAGGAACGTCCGGGGGGCCTGTCCCACAATTCCAAATGACGACTGAGTTGGAATTCGCGGAACCTCCACACTGCTGCGGCGCTTAATGCGTGAAGCTATTCAGTCACTAACACCTTTGGGAGGACTACGATGAGAACCGTGAGCCATGTTGTGGTGCTGATGGTGTCGCTAGCGATCGCGAACACGCTGCGCGCGGCGGACGAGCCGAAAAGCAACGAGGGCAAACATCTGCCGCATGCATAGAACTTCGGCTTGCCGTTGGACCAACTGAACCTGACGGAGGACCAAAAGGCCAAGGTTGAGGAGTTGCGGCAGGAGTATGGCCCGAAACTGGCCGAGTTCGGGAAGAAAGTGACAGCTATCCTGACGGATGAGCAGCGTAAGGATCGACAGGAGGCGACGCAAGCAGCCAGGGCCGCCGGAACGTCCGCTAAGGAGATCTTTGATGCCGGAGAAGCGGCCACGAAGGCCACCGACGAGCAAAGGGCCAAGATTACTGAAGTCCGCAAGGAACAGGCTCCCGTTCAGCGTGAAGTTCGCGAGAAGATCCTGGCCCTCCTGACCGCCGAGCAGAAAGAGAAACTCCCGAAAGGGCACAATAAAGGAAAGCCGGCACCGAAAGCCCAGGAAAAATAGGCGCGGCGAGTTTCGCCTGCCCCTGTGAGGGCCGGTGGGGCAGTACAGGGCCGATCTCGTCTGGAGGTCGGCCCTTTTCGCATGCCAGGCACGCGGCTCACTTTTTCACCCCACTTACCCAACCCCCCCCGGCTGGCTACGAATGCGACCTCGGGCACAAGTCCGTGCCATTGCCATCTGCCCACACATCCATTATTAATACATGGCCGAGCGATTAAGGAGGGGATAACGCATGGTGTCGCGAATGGGGATGAATCATTTCCGGCAATCAGTGACTTCCTTGGCACTACGGCCTGGCGCACCAGGCGTTTTCATTGCCGCTCTGTTGACGGCCAGCGGCGCGGCCGCCGAGTCCCGGCCCAATATCTTGTTTGCCGTTGCCGACGACTGGTCCTATGGACATGCCGGTGCTTATGGTTGCCACTGGGTGAAAACCCCGGCTATGGACCGTGTGGCGCGGGAAGGCATTCTCTTCACGCACGCCTTCACGCCTATCGGAAAGTGCGCGCCGTCGCGGGCGGCTATTCTGACCGGCCGCAATCCCTGGCAGCTCAAAGCCGCGGCGAACCACTGGTGCTTTTTCCCTCTGGAGTTCAAGACTTTTGTCGAAGCGCTCGGCGAGCAAGGCTATTTCGTGGGTATGACCGGCAAGGGTTGGGCGCCGGGCGTGGCCAACGATGCCCAAGGCAAGCCGCGCGAAATGGCTGGTCATCCGTTCGCTAAACGCTTTCTCGTGCGGCCGACCATGTGCATTTCGGCGAAAGACTACGCGGCGAACTTCGCCGACTTTCTCGCCGCCGCGCCGCTGAACAAGCCCTGGTGTTTCTGGTACGGCGGCCATGAACCACATCGCGCCTACGAATATGGCTCGGGCATCGCCAAGGGTGGCAAGAGACTTTCCGATATCGACCGCGTGCCTGTTTGCTGGCCTGACAATGAAACAGTACGAAACGACATGCTCGACTACGCTTTCGAGGTTGAGCATTTCGATAGCCATCTCGGACTGATGGTGGCGATGCTCCAACAGCGTGGCCTGCTGGACAACACCCTGGTCGTGGTTACCTCTGACAACGGAATGCCGTTCCCACACGACAAGGGACAAGCGTATTACGACGCGGATCACCTCCCGCTGGCGATCATGTGGAAAAAGGGCATTCGAAAGCCGGGCCGTGTCGTGGACGATTACGTCAGTTTCATCGATTTCGCGCCGACGTTCATCCAGTTGGCCGGCCTCGCCTGGGATGCGACGGGCATGGCGACGCCGACAGGCCACAGCCTCACGGATATTCTCTTTTCGGAAAAGGCGGGCCGCGTCAATCCAGGGCGAGATCACGTGCTCATCGGCAAGGAGCGCACCGATATTGGCCGGCCGCACGATTGGGGCTACCCGATTCGCGGTATCGTAAAGGACAACTTGTTGTACCTCCGTAATTTTGAAACCGACCGCTGGCCTACTGGGAATCCCGAAACGGGCTATCTCGACTGTGACCCCAGCCCGACAAAGAGCGAAGTTCTAGACTGCCGCACGGTGACGGGCAGAAAGCACTACTGGGATGCTTCTTTCGGCAAGCGTCCCGCGGAAGAACTGTACGACCTGCAGAAAGACCCCGATTGCCTCACGAACCTCTCCGGCACCATTTCAACCGACTCGATGAAGCGGCAACTCTTCGAAGAACTCAATAAGCAGGGAGACCCGCGCATGTTCGGCCAAGGCCACGTCTTTGACGACTATCCCTATGCTAACCCCAAGGAACGCGGTCTCTATGACCGCTACCTGCGCGGCGACATCTCGAAGAGGGCGGACCACAACTGAGCGGAAGAGCGGTGACTGCTCCAATCCGCACTGACCGGAGAAACGTCCATCGGAAACTCGAGTTTGGCCCTTGCTTTCCTCGGTTTGGCGTCCGGCGTCGGCCGTGACTTTACCGGCCAGGATCCGCCCCTGAAACCGGGCAAAGGAGCCGAACTGGCCTTTGTCGCCCATCTCGGCCACGAAGCCGCTGCGGGCTTTCACCCAATCGTCGCCGGCGATGCCGTCGATGTTCTCGGCAGCCGCGTTATCCTCGTAGAGCACCACGTGACGGGTCCGTTTTTCGAGGACCGTCTTTCCACCGCGGAGCCGAGTGGCCGCCAGTGGGCGAACGGCGGTCATTGTGCAAGCAGTCCGTCGCGGGCGAGGACGCCATGCCGAGCAACGAGCAGAGAATGAGCGCGCCCGGCAGCATGTAGGGGCTCGCCCGGGGCAGCGTCCCCGATCGGCATGACAATGAGCTTCACTCCACGCGCAACTTGCTTCCTCACCGCCAGCCAATTACACTAAGCCCACGTCTGGCATGGCATCAGGGCTGAACCACAGGAGGGCTTTCTATGCAGTGGAAAGTGTTGTGTTACCTGTTGACCGTCTTGCTGGCTCCCGCGGCCTTCACAGCGAGCGCCGCCAATCCGTTGGCGATTCGCGTGGAGTCCCCTATCCCGCTGGCCGACAACTTGGGCGATACGTGGGTCGCCGCATGGGCGGCTGGTGGCACGGTCTACACGCCTTCGGATGATACCAAGGGGTTTCATGCGGTGGCGAATTCCAACATCGCCTTCAACAAGGTCATCGGCGACGATGTGCGGACGCTTCACGGCATCACGGTCAATGCGATGAAGGACTACGGCAAGGGAGGCCAAAAAGGTGCTGACGGCTGCACGTGGAAGTCGAGCGGCTGCTACTGCCTGGATGGGACGATCTACTGGGTCGTCGCACGGCACAAATATGGCGAGGATTCCGCCGATCCCCAACGGCGTCAACCGGCCAGCAACGCCAGCATCATCAAGTCGACCGACTTCGGCAAGACATGGACCCGCTCGGCCAAGGATAACTACGAGCGGCCGATGTTCCCGGGCAGCCGTTTTGCCACACCCTACTTCGTCGAGTATGGGCAGGACGGGCGGGCGTCGGTGGACAACGCCGACCGCCACGTTTATGCCCTTTCCAACGACGGCTTTTGGGACAACGGCAACAGTCTGATTCTTGGCCGTGTCGCGCGGTCGAAACTCGGTAACCTCATGGGAACCGACTGGCAGTATTACAGCGGTGGCGATGGCATGGACGATTCGGCATGGACTTCCCGGATGGCGCAGGCGAAGCTGGTTCTGAATGCGCCCGGCAGGTTGGGCATGAACGGCGCTGTCTACGTGCCGGGACTAGGGCGTTATATCCTCATCGGCTGGTACTATCCGGCAGGCGGCGGTAAGTTAAAGGACGCCCGTCACACGACGAACTGGGATTTCTATCAAGCCCCGAAGCCCTGGGGCCCGTGGACGAAGATTTCCACGCACGTGTCGAATCCGCAAGGCTACTACTCGCCGCAGCTCTGTCCGAAATTCACGAGCGCGGACGGTCGCCGCCTGTTCGTCATGACGGCGGGCGATTGGAAAGAGGGGGACTATTATCGGCTGACCATCGTTCCGTTGCGTGTGGAAGGGGAATAAGGCCCCGTTGGGAGTGCAGGGTCAAGTACAATCTTCATTGCAAACAAGGCGAATTTCGGTGATGTCCCACCGCGGCACCTCCAGGATCAGGGTGACCCGACCAGGGCCAAGAGAGATCTCCTGATCTCCTGCAGCTTGTGGACTGCGCGTTCCCGGTCGATTATCATAATTAGGGCGGCCGCAGTCTCTTCGCTTGGCGCAATGCACATGAAACTCCTGCGACGGATTCTCATCGGCGTATTGTTGTTGCTCCAGCTCTGCGCCGCGCTGGCCGCCGAGGAGCAACCGAAAGACTCCCGGACCACCCAGCGCGAGGTGCAGACTCTCCTTCGCAGCGGGCGACTCGAAGAGCGGGAAACGGCGCTGCGCCGGCTCAAGGAGCTTCCGCCGCTGGATGCCGTCAGGCTGCTGGTGCAACTGGGACGGGACGCCCGCTCGCCCGAGGTCCGCCGCGCCGTTTGCCAGATGCTGCTGCCCTGGATGGAGCAGCGCGTAGTGAGCGACTACCTGCTGAAGATGGCGGAGAAAAAGGGGCGCAGCAAAACACTGAGCAACAGCGATGCGCAGACGCTCAGGCTGCTGCTGATGGTGCTGGCCGCTTCCGATCAGGCCGACGTCCAACGCGGCGTGGAAGAGTTCGTCAGCGGATATCTGGCCGCATCGAACAATAACCTGGCCACGCTGTTGGCCGTGGCCGATGAATTGGGCCAGCAGGGTGATTCCGCGGCCGTGGCCACCTTGCGCCATCTGAGCGGATGGCGGCAATTCACCACGGTTTTCGCCTTTCGCCGGGCGGTAGTGCTGGGTTTAATCCATTGCCGGCGGGCCGACGCCATCGACGCTCTCGTGGGCCTGCTGGGCCAGATCGACGGCGAGGTGTACGGCAACGTGGTGCAGTACCTTTCCGCGTTGACCAACTTGCCCTATGGCGACGACGTCAACGCCTGGAAGCTCTGGTGGCAAAAGCACAAGAGCGACTTCACCCTGGGCAAGCCCTCGGCAAAGGGGGCCGCTGCGGAAGCCGCGGCTGGACCGCAACGACCATACTCCTACTACGGACTACCGGTCCGCGGGCGGCGGCTGGTCTTTGTGGTCGACGTTTCGGGGAGCATGGCGGGGCCGCGGCTGGCGATGGCCCGGCGGGAGTTGAGCAACGTCATCGGCAAACTGCCGCCGACGAGCGAGTTCAGCATTGTGGCGTTCGACCATCGGGTGACCGTCTGGCAGCCTAAGCTGGTGCCAGCCTCCCCGGCCAACAAGGACGCCGCGACGCAGTATATCGGCCACCTTCAGCCCGGGGGCAGCACGGATACGTACGATGCCTTGGACGCCGCGTTCCACTTCGACGCCGAGGCGATTTATTTCCTCACCGACGGCAAACCCACCTGCGGCCGAGTGGTCGACCCGGCCAAGATCGCCGCCTTGGCGATGCAAGCCAACCGCTCGCGGCGGCTCTCGATCTATACGATCGGCATTGCCCCCGGCCCGCCCGGCAGCCTCTTCGATACGTTTCTCAAAACGCTCGCCGAACAGAACTACGGCAGCTACCGGCACCTGGAGCAGTGAGCGTTTTTTGGCCGCGGCCCTCAAGCCGCTTCTCGGCGGTTGGCACGAGCGTTTGGCCCGCGCGCTGGCCCGCCCGGTCTCAAATCACCTCCGGGATGCGATAGTTCTTCCGTGCCGCGGCCTTGAGGTGCCGATTGGCCTCGTCGTTGCCGACGAACCGCTCGGACTGGCCGTCGAATAACAGCCGCTGATTGCCCAGGCGATAGGAAATATTGGCCAGGTGTTCGAGGCAGGCGGCCATGTGGCCCGGTTCCACATCGGCGTTGGGCAGCTTGCGGCTGCGGATGCAATCGACGAAGTTCTGGAAGTGCAACGGCTCGGGGTTGCCCTCGAAGTGCTCGGCGGCGATCTTAGCGCCGGGCACGAGCACCTGCCAGCCCAGAAAATGCCGTCCCAGGAACATGGTGGCCTTGCTGCCGTAGACCTCGATCCGCGTGGAGCTTTGCAGCCAGTTGGGCATCTTGGAGTCGGCCTGGATCTTCTCGGGCAACTTCACCTGCACCGGGCTGAAACCGGTGTTCTCGAACGAGAGCACGAGCTTGTCCCATTGGAAACTGGCGATCTGCGTGTCGGGCATCTCGCCGCCGTCGGCATAGCGGAAGCGGCCGCCCATCGATGAAATCGCGTGCGGGTGCGGCGGCTCGCCCAAGAGCATTCGTGCCAGGTCGAGCTGATGGATGCCGTCCGAGGAATTGCCGCCGGAGAAATCCCACCAACCGTACCAGTTACGGTGGACCTGGGCGCTATAGGGCCGCTCCGGGGCCGGTCCGAGCCACTGGTCCCAATCGAACCCCTTGGGCGGATCCTTGGCGGGGGCCTTCGTCTGCGGATAGCCGCCATAGACCCCGGGCAGCATGTTGCAGACCTTTACGTAAAACACGTCGCCCAGCTTGCCGTCCCGGATATACTGCCGGGCCAAGGCCGCGTACGGTCCGCTGCGGTGCTGGGTGCCGGCCTGGACGATGCGTCGGTATTTCCGCGCCGCCTCGATCATCTTGCGGCCTTCTTCGACGTGCCGGGAGATGCACTTCTCCACGTAGACGTCCTTGCCCGCCTGGCAGGCCCGGATCGTGGCCAAGGCGTGCCACTGCTCGGGCGTGGCCACCACCACGCCGTGCACGTCGCGGTCGTCGAAGAGCTCCTGCATCACCCGGGTGATCTTGGGCGCGAACTTTTGAATCCCCGCCAGGCTCTTCGCGGCGGCCGCCGCCCGGGCGTCTTCCAGGTCGCAAACGTACTTGATCTCCACGCCGGGCACCGCCGCCAGGCCCTCGATCACGTGCCGGCCGCGGCCGCCGGCGCCGATCAAGGCCAGCACCACCTTTTCCGCGGGACTGTCGGCGCGGGCCCTGCCGGCGACCACAAGCCTCGACGCGGTGGCGGCCACGGCCGCACCGCGGATCGAACCGGCCACAAACTGGCGACGTGAAATCTGCGACATCGCTGAATCTCCTGGAATCGCTGTATTGGACAATGTTCGCTGGTTTTGCTCGACGCTATCAAACGATCGGCCCGGGGCCTCGCAATGGCGCCGCGACGAACCTGAGTGTCCTTGCGGCGGTGGGCGTTGTCAAGTGCGGCTCCCCAGGATTGGCGAGCTGGCGGCAGCCGCGGCGCCGTCGATGGATTTCGGGGCAAAATATCCTTGACGGCGCTGGAAGCTCGGGAGTACAACCACGGCAATCGTTGCGGCCGCCGCAAGCGGCGGGCAGTTCTCGCGAAACTCCCAGAAGAAGGAGATACCGGCGATGAGTGGTCAGCTCGGGCGTCGTGACTTTTTAGGGGTGGCCGCGGCCGGCGGCGCGGCGGCTTCGCTGGCCCTGGCAGCGCCCCCTTCGCCGAAGAAGCTCGTTGAGATGCTGCGACTGATGCGGAGGATCCGCCACTTCGAAGAGCGGCTGACGACCCTCTACCGTTACGAAAGCTACTTGAAAAAGAGCGACCTCGCCGGCGACATGTACGACTTCGCCAGCAAGGGCGTGATCGCCGGCGCGGTGCATCTCTATATCGGCGAGGAGGCGGTGGCCGTGGGAATATGTACGTCGCTTGCGGGCGACGATTACGTGACCAGCACCCACCGCGGACACGGCCACGCCATTGCCAAGGGGGCCGCCATGGGGCCGATGATGGCCGAGCTCATGGGACGCAAGACCGGCTACAGCAGGGGCTGCGGTGGTTCGATGCACATCTTCTCCAAGGAGCTGGGGCTGCTGGGGGGCAACGGCATCGTCGGCGCGCAGATTCCGCTGGCGACCGGCGCGGCCTTCTCCGCGAAGTTCCGCGGCACCCGGCAGGTGGCAGTAGCTTTCCTCGGCGAGGGAGCTAGCAACCAGGGCACCTTTCACGAGGCCATGAACATCGCCGCGCTTTGGAGTCTGCCGCTGTTGTTCGTCTGCGAAAACAACCTCTATGCGGCCTCGACACCGGCCGCCATCGCGCTGGCCACGCCCGACGTGGCCGATCGCGCGGCCGGCTACGGTATTCCCGGCAAGATCGTCGACGGTCAGGACGTTCTGGCCGTGCATGCGGCCGCGGCGACGGCGGTCGAGCGCGCGCGGGCCGGCGAGGGGCCAACGCTGCTGGAGTGCAAGACCTATCGTTTCACCAGCCACGCCGGGGCCGGACAGGGCAAGCACGACAATCCGGAAGAACTCAAGAAATGGCTCCGCCGCGACCCGATCGCGCTGCTGGAGAAGAAACTCCGCGACGACGGCCTGATGACGGCCGTCGACCAGGAAACCGTGAAGCAGCAGGCGATCGCCGAGGTCGAAGAGGCCGTGGCGTTTGCGGAGAAGAGCCCCTTTCCGACCGCCGCCGACCTGCCCGTCGACGCGAATACCGACCCCATGGCATAACGCTTTTTTCCGCGGAGCACCATCATGCGCGAGTTGACATATACCCAGGCGATCAGCGAGGCGATCCGAGAGGAGATGAAGCGCGACGAGACGGTCTTCCAGATCGGCGAGGACATCGGTCCGGTGCGGACCCGCGCGGCGCTGTGGAAACAGCTCATGAAGAACCGCACCTGGCAGACGCCCATCTCGGAGTCGGCTTTCGTGGGGCTTTCGATCGGCGCGGCGATCACGGGACTGCGGCCGATCGCGGTCATCATGTACTGCGACTTCGTGAGCGTGTGCATGGACCCGATCGTCAACCAGGCCGCTAAGATCCATCTGATGTCGGGCGGCCAGATCAAGGTGCCGCTGGTGATTCGCACTCCGGCGGGCGCCGGCACCCGCGAAGGCGGGCACCACAGCGGCAGCCTGGAAAGCTGGTTCGTACACGCGCCGGGGCTGAAGGTCGTCATGCCGTCGGACCCCTACGACGCCAAGGGGCTGATGAAGTCGGCCATCCGCGACGACGGCCCCGTGATCTACATCCAGCACCGCATTCTCCACCGGCTCAGCAAGCGGCAGTGCCCGGAAGGGGAGTGGCTGGTGCCGCTGGGCAAGGCGGCCGTAAAGCGGCCCGGCAGCGACATCACGGTGGTTGGCATTTCAGTGGGCGTGATGAAGGCCCTCGAAGCGGCCGAAACGCTGGCAGGCAAAATCAGCGTGGAGGTAGTCGATCCGCGGACGCTCGTGCCGTTGGACATCGACACAATCCTGGCCTCGGTGAAAAAGACGGGGCACTTGCTGGTAGTGCACGACGCGCCGCGGCGCGGCGGCGTGGGAGCCGAGATCGTGCGGCGGGTGGCGGAAGAAGGGTTCCACCTGCTCAAGAAGCCGCCCAAGGTGCTCGGCTGCCTCAATACGGCCATGCCCTACAGCCCGCCCCTGGAGGACGCTTGCCTGCCCCAGTCCGGCGACATCGTCAACGCGATCCGCGGGATGCTCGGCTGACACGCCGCTCGATCGGTTGCCATAAGAGTTACTTGCCGCCGGCCGGCCAGAACTCGCGCACCACGCGCTCCCATTCGTCGGCCAGGATCTGATGGCCGGAATAGGTCGGGTGGACGTCGTCCCAGATCCAGTGGCTGGCGGGCCCGCGGCGGCAAGCCTCGTCGAGCACCTGCTGGAAGTGCACCAGCGCGGCGCCGTGTTTGGCCGCCAGCCGGGCCACGATTTGCTGCCGCTGCACCACGTCGGCGTTGGGGCAGCCCGCCGGGGGCGTGACGGCGCGATGGTTCACCACGAAGGGTTCGCACAACACCAGCTTGATCTTGGGGTTCGCCGCTCGCGCGTCCGCGAGCAGCTTGTCGTACACCTGCTCATAGCGGTCCAGCGGCACGTGGCGGCCGTTGTCGTTCACGCCGATGAGAATGCTCAGCACGTCGGGCTTGAGATCGAGCGTCTCCTTCTGCCAGCGCTTCTCCAGATCGAGCACCGTGTTACCGCTCACTCCGCGATTGATGAAGTCCAATTTCAGCTCCGGGAAGGCCGCTCCCTGCCGGGCCGCGATGATGAAGACGTAGCCGTGCCCCAGGATGTGATTCGGGTCGGCGGTGCGTCCGCGATTGCCATCGGTGATCGAGTCCCCTTGGAACAAGATCCGCGCGTTGGGCGCGAATGCGGCGATGGGCTCGACGGCTTGGAGCACGGCCGGCGGCGTCAAAAGCAGGGCTGCGGCGACAACAATCTGGGTGCGTCTCATGGTGCGGTTCCTTGGGGGGTTCGTGGTGTGATTGGTTACGGTGCCGCCCGCTACCAGATCGGCGGCCAGCTTTCGGCGGGTTTCGGACAGCCGAAGGCTTGGCGAAACTCGGGGAAATTGGCGACCGGCCCCAGCACCCGCCAGCGGACGGGACTATGGACGTCGCTGCCCACGTGCAGACGCACCGCCTCCGATCGCTCGTTGGTTCGCCAACTCTGGGCAAAGGCGATAAAGAACCGCTGGTCCGGCGTAAAACCATCGACGGGCGCCGCGGGCTTGCCCTGGTTGGCGAGCTTGAAGGCCGTGTAGGACACGCGCAACCCGCCCACGTCGGCGATGTTCTCGCCGAGCGTCTGATGGCCGTTGATGTGCAGTCCCGGCAGCACCTCGAAGGAGTCGTACTGCCGCGCCACGCGCTCGGCTCGGGCTTGAAAGCGATCGGCGTCGGCGTCGGTCCACCAGTTTTTCAAGTTGCCTTGCGCGTCGTACTGCCGGCCCTGGTCGTCGAAACCGTGCGTGAGCTCGTGGCCGATGGTGGAAGCGAGCGCGCCGTAGTTGCTGGCATCGTCGGCCTTCTCGTCGAAGAAGGGCGGTTGCAGGATGCCCGCAGGAAAACACATTTCGTTCAGCGTCGGCTCGTAATAAGCGTTGTTGGTCTGGGGCGTCATGTTCCACTCGTCGCGGTCCACGAGTTTGCCGAGCTTGGCCAGATCGCGCTGGAATTCGAAGGCGTCGGCGGCCAGCGCGTTGAGTACGTAAGGCCGCCGGGCGAGGTCGAGCTTGCCGTAATCGCGCCACTTGTCGGGATAGCCGACTTTACTGCGCATGGTGTCGAGCTTCTTGTAAGCCTGAACCTTGGTCACCTGGCTCATCCACTCGGCGGCGCGGATCCGCTCGCGCATGGCTTCCTTGTGAAAGTTCACCATCGTTTGGGCGCGGGCCTTGGCCGCGGGACTGAACGCCCGTTGCACGTAGAGCCGGCCCAGATCCTCGCCGATGGCCGCATCCTCGGCGGCCAGCACGCGTTTCCAGCGCGGCCGCAACTCCGTGGCTCCGGAGAGCTTCTTGCCATAGAAGGAGAAACGCTCTGCCACAAAAGGCTTGCTCAGGTAGTTGGCGGTTTCCGACACCAGGTGCCAGCGCAAGTAATTGCGCCACACCGCCGCCGGCTCGGAGGCGAGCAGGGCGCCGAAGGCCGTGAAAAACTCCGGCTGGCGAACCAGCACCTGACTTTCGCTGTGCGGAAAGGCAATCGTGGCGAAATAACGGTTCCAATCGAGGCCGGGAGCCAGCTTGGCCAGCGCCGCCTGCGGGTACTTGTGGTAGTTCTTCTCCGGGTCGCGCAGGTCGACGAGTGTTCGCGAGGCTTTTGCCAGCTTGGTTTCCAATGCCATGATCGAAGCGGCCGTCGCTTTGGCCGACGGGGGCGCGTCGCCGGCCAGCTCGAGCATGCGGGCGATGTGCGCCACGTAGGCGGCGCGGATCTCTTCGGCCTCTTTCCCCGCACTAAAATAGTAGTCGCGCTCCGGCAGCCCCAGGCCGCCTTGACTGAAGCCCGCGATCATGGCCGTGCTGTCCTTGTCGTCGACCTGCACTTCCATGTGGAAGCCGACGTTCAGGCCCTGGGCATGCGACTGGGCGATGGCCGCAACCACGTCGTTGGCGTCCGCAAGGGCCGCGATGCGGCTCAACCACGGCGCGAGCGGCCGCAATCCTTGGCGGTCGATCGAGGCCTCGTCCATGCCGGATGCGTAGAAGTCGCCGACGCGCTGGACCACGCTGCGCTTGGGTCCGCCGGCCCGCGCCGAACTCTCTAAAATGTCCTTGAGGATGGCGAAATTCCGCTCGTCGATTTCCTGGTTCACGCCATAGGCGGGGTATTCGCCGGGGATCGGCACTTTCTCAAAAGCGCCGTTGGCGTAGGCATAGAAATCTTTGCAGGGCGAAACGGCCGGATCCATGTACGACCGGTCCACGCCGCGAACCGGCTTGACGGTCGGCTGCCCATGCGCAGCGCGGTTGTCGCCTCCACCTTCGCCGCGCACCGCGCCGACCGCAACGACCAGGATCACAGCCGCCGCACTGAGCCACGAACGCCTTGACATGCCAATCTCCTCTGTGAACGGGTTGGGCGCCGCGGGGCACCTTTCCACCCGGGGCCCCCACGGATGCAGACCTGCGTAAGGAATGCGTCCGCGTCGCCTCGCTATGCTTTTACTTGACTATTGTACACCGAGCGGGTTGTTCCGGAAAAGCGATGGCAGTTTTGCCACCCCTTCGCTCAGCCGAGGGCGGCCCAGGTTTTCTCGGCCAGCACGGCGGCGCCGATGAGGTTGGCGTTGAGCCCGCGTTCATCGATCACCGAGGGCCGCATGTAGCTCATGATCCCTAGCGCTCCCAAGCGGCCTTGCGCCGAAGGACCGAAATAGGGCAGGGCGTAGGACGGCTTGCCCCCCAGACAGATCGGCAGGCCCTCGGGCAGCCCGTCCCGCCGCGCCTGCTTGAAGAGGATCATGGTGGCATGGGCGAGGATCCGGCCGAAGAGCCGATCGGTATTCACGGCCGACTCGACGCGCATGTTGCTGAGCTTGCTGATGTGCGCGCCGGCGATCGAGGGATCGGTCATCTGCCGCGTCTCGTGGATGTCGAGGAAGCGTTGATAGAACTCGTCGTCGCCGACCACCGCCCGAAACAGGCGGCAGCGTCCGGGACCGGAAAGGATCACTTCGGCGCGAATCGAATCGGGATCCCCGCCCGGGCCGCTCAGCTTCGCACCAGGCAGGGCAAGCTCCTCGGCCGCAATGAGCTCGAAGCGATCGAACGAAGCGCCGAATTGATAGAACAAGGTCTTCAGCGCCAACTTGTCCAGCGGGATGGCGTAACCGGGTTCGTTGCTGTAATGCAGCGAGCGGTCGTCGCCGTCCCAATCCAGCGCGGGAAACCGCACGTTTCCGGCCTGGTCGATCCAGGCCCCGCCCCAGCCGCCGCCGAAGACCCAGTAGAGCAGATCGGTACGCATGGCCGACCACTCGGCCAACCCACCGGCGTTGGCGTCGTTTTCGATGGCCGTCGGGACGCCGGTCTCCGCGGCGATCCGCTGCTTGAGATTGTGGCCGGTCAGCAACGGCACGTTGGCGGCCAGGCGGTAGCCGCCGTCGGAACGAAACAGTCCCGGCGAGGCGATGCCGATGGCCCGCGTCTGGCCGATCCGCCGGCAGTTGGCTTGCAGCAACTTGTCCATCCGCGAGAGCAAATTCCCCACGAACTGCTCGAAGTCGTCGCCGAACTCATCGCGCCGCAACAATTCAGCGCCGATCTGGTGGTCCGGGCCGGTAAACAGGCCGATTTTGGCCCCCAGCCCGGCGCCAATGTCGATAGCGATAAAGAATCGATCGTTGTCTTTCATAGGGTGCATTCCACAGTTAAGCGCGGAACGAAGACGCGACAATTGCGTTAGAGACCGCCGGCTCCGCCGCCCACAACCTCCGCCAGAATCTCCAGCGCCCGCGCCACGTCGTCGCGGCTGACGTCGAGGTGCGTTACCGCACGAACCAAGGCGGGTCCCAACGGCAGCATCCGCAAGCCGCGCGCGGCCAGCGCCGCGCAGAACTGGGCAGCGGTACCACAGGACGGGTGCACGCGAAAATAAACGATGTTGGTATCGATCGCGTCGGGCTCCAGGCCGAGCCGATCCAGGGAGCGAATGCCTTCGGCCAGAAGCCGGGCGTTCTGGTGGTCGTCGGCCAGACGCGCGACGTGGTGTTCCAGGGCGTAGAGGGCCGCGGCGGCGAGCACGCCCGCTTGCCGCATCCCGCCGCCCAACACTTTGCGGTGCCGCAGCGCCTCGGCGATCAACGCTTTCGGCCCGGCGATGGCCGATCCCACCGGCGCTCCCAGCCCTTTGCTGAAGCACACGCCCACGGTGTCGAAATGCCGCGTCCAGCGGGGGGCTTCGATCCCGGTGGCGACCACCGCGTTGAAGAGCCGAGCGCCGTCCAGATGGGTCCGCAGTCCCCGGCCGTGGGCCCAGTCGCAGAGCGCGGCCAAGGTGTCGTAGGGCTGGATCCGGCCGCCGCCGCGATTGTGGGTATTTTCCAGGCACAATAGCCGCGTGCGGGGCAGGTGCGGATTGTCGCCGCGAACGGTGTCTTGGAGCTGATCGAGCGATAGGATCCCGTATCGGCCGGGGACCGGCCATACGGCCGTGCCGTTGATCTGCGCGTATCCCCCCTGCTCGTAGATGTAAACGTGGCTGCCCGCCTCGCAGATCAACTCGTCGCCAGGGCGGCAGTGGAGACGGACTGCGATGAGGTTCGACATCGTGCCCGAAGGCACGAACAGCGCCGCTTCCTTGCCCAACTCCGCGGCAATTCGCTCCTGGAGCTGCTGGACCGTGGGGTCTTCGCCGAAAACGTCGTCGCCCACGGCCGCCTCGGCCATCGCCTGCCGCATGCCGGCGGTGGGCCGGGTCACGGTATCGCTGCGAAAATCCAGTTCGCCGGCCGCACTTGCCGGGCGTGAACGCTCGTCGGACATCGAAAGACCCTCACTCAATCGGCGGAGAAAGCCAGCCGCACGCCGGGATGTTACCGAATCACCTCAAAGATCCACTTCAACGAATAGTAAAACCCCACCAACACGAACAGTATACCCGTGATCTGCCGCGCCCACCATTCGAACCGCCGCACCTGTTCGAAGGCCCTGCCGACCGTCCCCGCGCCGGCGGCCAGCAGCCCCGCAAAGGCGATCACGGGCAGCGCCGTGCCGACCCCATAGGCCAAAGGCATCGCAACGCTGGCATGGAAACGGATCGCCAGCGGAATCAGGTTCAGAAAGAAATAGGTGGCCGAGATCGGGCAGAACGTCAACGCAAAGACCACCCCCAGCAGGCCGGCTCCGCAGACGCCGAAGCGATCGGCGTGCTGCGGGATCCACGGGGCAACCCCGAGCGGCCGGAAACCGAAACGGAGCAGGCCCAAGAGGAACATGCCCACGAGAATCAAGACCGGCCCCTCGACGCGGTTCATCTGCCGCTCCAGAAACGCCGCCACGGCGGGCGAGCTGAGCAACCCGCCCACCAAGGCCGTTCCGATCGCCATGTAGGCCGCCGCACGGCCCATCGTATAGGCGAGGCCCGCGAGGAGCACCTGACGCGGCTGGCCGAGCCGCCGGGCGATGTAGGAGACGGCGACGATATTCGCCGCCAGCGGACAGGGATGGATCGAGGTCAGGATCCCCAGCCAAAGCGACCAGGCCACGGCCAGCAGATAACCCACCATTTATGCCCTGCGCGATTGGAAGGGATGCAAACCGACGCAATAAGAAAGACTTCGGATCATTCTTAACCGTTCGCAGTGGGCGCGTGCTCCAGGAAGCGGCGGAGTTCCCCTTGCACGTATTGGAAAAACTTGGCCTTGTCGCCGGTGAGGTTCCAAACGTCGGGCAACATTTTCCACTGCGCCGGCCGGCCGCCGCGAATCTCGACCAAGACCAGCGAAGTCGCCACGAGGTTGAAATCCTGCTTGAAATGGGTGTTCCGCGGCTCGTCGAAATCGATCTCCCGCCAACTCACCGCGCCGCGCTGAAGTTGCTCGACAAAACCTTGGGCGACCGCCTCGCGGGCGTAGGCCTCGATCGTCCGGCAGGTCGAACAGTCGAGCTTGCCGTGGAAATAGATCACGGCGGCGCCCTCGGCCAGCGGCGCCGCCGCCGCGCCGGGCGATTGCTCGCGCAGGCCATGCGCCAAGAGCGTGGCGAAACTCACGCCGACAAACAGCAGCAACAGCGTGGTGAGTAGTCGCCTGAGGTTCATCAATCGTTAGTCCGCCAACAGCCGCTTGATCTCCGCGGTGGGGAGCGCGCGGCCGGCGGCTTTCAACTCGCCGTCAATGACCAAGGCCGGGGTCATCATCGCGCCGTAGATGGTAATCACGTCCATGTCGGTGACCCGCTCCACGTGGGCCTCGACGGCCAGTTCCGCGACGGCACGGCGGACGTTCTCCTCCAGTTCCCGGCAGGCCGGCGAGTCGGCCCCCAACATGCGTATCAATCGCATCCGCTCTCTCCCATTGTACCCGGTTATTATGTGGAGTGTGAGGCGCGGGCTGCGGAGTGAATCCCGTTCACCCCACACCCCACATTTTTCTGGTGGGGCTCGCTACGTTCGACCCACCCTACACGTTCTGCGGGCCGGCAGATTGCAAGCGGCGCGGCCGCCCCCGCGCCATGCGGACGATCTTCGCCGTCACCCCCGCCACCATGGCCGCCACGCCGACGACGGCGAAGATCCCGAAGCATGCCATCAGCAGCCCGATCCAGATCAAATGCGTCGAGCCGCGCCGGCCGACGAGGACGTTCCAGAATCGCCACCGCACCAGCGCGATCCCGACCGCCGCCAACACCAACGTCGCGAGGATGACGGGCAGGTCCGTGAGCCGGTCGCTAAGCTCTTTCGAGATGGCCCAGGCGGTGATTTCGACCTCGCCCAGCGGCGTGGTGAAGCGGTAGACCTGGCCCGACCACGGCAACTGGACGTCCAGGCTGGCCAGCCCCGTGGCGGGCCCGCCGGTCGAGGTTCCGGACGTCGGCTTGGCAATCCAATAGCCCGTTCCCGCCTTCTGGAGTGCAACGCCCTCACCACCTTGCCCGCTCTTCCCAGTCGATTCCTGCGGGGCAAGTCCTTCCGATGGTTGGCTTTGCTCGCCGAGGGACCTGCGCCTGTTGAGGGACCGCGTTTCTTCCAGGTCGCCTCGCTCCTCTTTCCGCGATTCATCGAGCTGGGGTGGAACGGCGCGGGCAAACTGCTGTTGGACCGAGCTTGTCGAGCCATAAGGGCGGTAAGCATTGCTCTCGGCGGGCGTCGCCGCCTGCGACCGGGATTGCTGGGCGAGTTTCTGCTTGTAGCGAAGGAGCGTATCTGTCTCCTCCTGGGCCACTATCGCCGGCTGCTGATTGCCGAACACGCCTAGCGGCTGCTTGGCCCCGAGAACTATCTGACTACCCCCATTAATGATCGTCGTCCCACCGGAATAGAAATTGGAGCCCACGATCGCATTATTGACCACATTCCGCGACGGGTTCGACAACTGGACCTGAGAGTTGAAAAGATCATTCAACGTTGATGCGTTGGCGGTGCGTGCCACCGGTTTGTCCTGGCCGGCATCCAGCTTCTTCAAATCCTCCTGCGCTTGCTGCACGGCGTTTTGATTCTCGGCCAGTTCCGATTGAACCAAGGCGCTACGGCTGCCCAAAGCGCTGCCGCTGCCGAAGGAGAACCACGGTGTTCGCTTGGCGTTGTCAACGATGGTCTTGAGATTATCGGCCGCGCGAAGCCTGGCGAAGCTGTCGCCCCCGTGGATGATCTGCCGCAGCTTCTCCGTCTCGCGCGTATCGAAGGCGATCTGACCGGCCGTCAAACCGGCCTCGTCCGCCGCGGGGTGCATCGTGCCGCCGAAGTTGAACCAGGAATGGGTGTCGGGCAGGTACAGCCGCGCCTGGCTCAGGTCGACGTGGATATTGACGGTGTGGATCAACGGGAAGCTGACCTGGCCCAGGTTGCCCGGCGGAGGCAGCCGGCCGCCGTATTTCAGCACCACCGGATAGGGCAACTCGCCGGCGGCCGTCTTCACCAAGGGAATGCGAACCAGCAGTGGGTTGGCATTGGCCGGATCACGCGTGGGCTTGACCGGCTCCCCGGCCACTTGGGCCGTCCACAGCGCCGCGCCCGGAGGCAGGCGAATCTCCAGAAACTGCTCGATGGTGTTGCTCACTTGATATGCGATCTGCCCGCGATAGCCGCCCGCGCCGTCCACCGCGAGGTTGGTTTCCGCCAGCCCGATCCGTGCGCCGGCCGTTTCCAGGGTCTCGCGATCGTGGGTGCGAAACGTCAGTCGCGGATTCCGGGCGGCAGGGGCCACCAAGTAGGCTTGCGTGATTCCTTCCGTGCCCAGCAGCCCTTTGAGCATTTGCCACTGGCTTTGGTGCCGCCCCAGGGGATCCAGCCCATCCGACGTTTCCACCGCCACTTCGTCGCGGCCGGAGCTTTCCAGCACCACGAACTGGCGATCGGTATGACCGGTTTGGACGATGGGAATGGGGGCCGATTGCTGCTGGCTGCTGAGCACGCGGTCGTTGCCCACCAGTACCCGCAGTTGCCCGCTCCGCTCCTCCTGCAATTCCAGGTTCACCTGCCAGGGACCGTCGGCGGCGGTGCGGCGGACGGTTTTCTGCCGCAAGAAGGGAACTTCCACCCGCGGCTCTTCTTTCGATGCCGGGAGCAGAAACGCCAGTTGGCGAATGCCCGCGCCTTGGATCGAGAACTCCAGCAGGATCGTCTCCTCGATCGCCCGGCTGGTCACGCGAACGTTGCTGATGGTGAAGCAATTGACGGTTGCCTTGCGGGCGGCCAGGCGGAGCGTGCCCCCGTAGTCGCCCTGGCGCCAGGCCAGCGCCAAGCGGGTGTTGGAGCGTTGCTCCGGTTTCAACCAGCCGAACAGTTGCTCCAGCAACACCGGCCGGCAGCCGTGCAAATCGGCCGGCTCGACGTCGAACGCGGGATCGACCTGAACCGCCATATCGCCCTGCTGGCGTTCGCCGCCGCGGACCTCGATCCGCGGCAGGGTCAACTGCCGGATTGGCCCCGTCGAGCCCAAGGTGCCCTCGATCAAGAGCGGCACTTCGCCCGTGCCGCCGTCGGCCAGATAGATACTCAAAAGCCGGCGCCCCTCGACCGCGGTGACCGCCCATTGATGCGCGCCGGGCGCCGTGAGCCGCTCGATGTGGAGGTCGTCGGGCACGAACAGCTCAATCGTGTAGATCGGCCGCTCCCGGGCCAAGATCAACACCCGGGCGTCCAGGTTCCGCTGGTATTCGGAGATCCGCACGATCGATTGCACCTGGGCGGTGAACTTTGCGGGAATCTCCGTCGCGGCCAGGCGGATGGAAAACGGCGTGGTCATGAAGTTGTAGCTTTGGAAGCTGCGGAGTCCGATCGGACTCCGCAGCGGAAAAGCAGCGTCCGGCGTGCCGGTATGCTCGCTCGCATCGACGTCGGTTCGCGTCACCCCATCCGCGCGGAGCACCCGCAACTCCATGAGCGGACTGCGGCGGATGTCGATATGGCCGCTGTGCATGGCAGCGCCGTCGATCTTCAATTCGGGAAACAAGAACTCGGCCAGGTTGCCATGGCCAGTCGGCCCGCGGTAGCACAGAGAGACGGTGAACTGCTCGTGGTCGCGGGCGGGTTTCAACAGGGCGACCTCGATCGACGTGCGGCCGGGGGCGGTCCGCAACGTCCAACCGCGGACGTTGGGGCCCTCGACCTTTTCCACCAAGTATTCTCCGGGAACGCCGAATGCGAACGCATCGCGCTGGCCGCGGCGAAACTGCAGATCGACCGCCACGCGCCAGTGTAGTCCGTCCTCGGCGACGTCGAACGTCGAAATGGACTGGCACGTGAGGGTTTGATCGACTTGCCCTTGGGCCAGCTTGGGCCGCCACTGGATGGCAATCGCGCCGTCGGGGCCCAGTGCGGTCTCGATCCGCTGGCCCGCGCGGGAAGTTTCGTAACCGGGCCGATCGGGCACATGGCCCAGGCGGACCTCGGTTTCCGCGTCCACCACGCTGATCGCGAGCATCGTGGCCGGGGCGGCGGGCAGGTTGCCCTCGGCCGCGCGCCAGCCGCCGTGACGCTCCAACCGCAGCCGCACTTCCAGTTCGAGGGTGTGCCGCCCTTTGCCGGCCACGTAGAGCACCAGCGGCCGCGATGCGTCGGCTGCACCGCCTGCCGTATCGACCGCTTGCCGCGTAACCGTCTCCTCCTCCGAAGGCGACGCGCCGCTGGAGGCCTGGGACGCCGCCAAACCGACCATTTGCAGTCGTGCCGGACGACCGTCCAATTCGGCCTTGGCCAACACGCCCGCTTTCAAATTGAGCGGGATGACCACGTAGCTCTCGACGAACAACTCGATCTCCAAGCGGCCGAGAACCTGCAAATAGTCGTCCCCCACGAGCGTCGTCTGGTAGCGGGCGCCCGCCAGGGCATAGTCGGCCGGCGGCGTGGGCGATTGGAGCTTCTTGTCCGGATGGGCCAGATTCCAAAGCTCGACGTACTTCGCGTAGGGAATCAACAGCCGCTCCGCAGCTTTGACACCGTCCGGCGCCGTGGCGTCGTAGGGGCGCAGTATCGCGTCCTCCGGCACGTTGACCGGCTTGGGCGGCTCGATCACCTGAACCGTGAAGCGGCCGTCGGAGTCGGGGTCGGCCAACACTACGTTCGACGTCAGCGCCACGAGCGTCACCGCCAACAGCACCGCCGCGGCCACGGCAGCCGACGAATTACAACAGCCGCCCAGCAAGCCGCAGATCCCCCGGCCCATCCAGCGCGCCGGTGCGGCAATCGCGTAGTACAGCACCACCAGTGCAACGGCGTAGAACACCATGTTGCCCGCGAGAGCGACGTTGGCCGTCTGCCACGCCCAGGGCGCGAGCATCGCCGCCGCGGCCACCAGCAACACGAAGCTCGCCTTGCGGGCGTGCGAGCGACGCTCCAGCGCAACGCCGATCAGAAAAGTCGTCAGCGCCAGGACCCAGCCCCAGGCCGTAGTGCGCCGCTCCTGGGCCAGAGTGACGTCCAATCGCGGGTCCTCGCCCAGGCTTTGGAAACGGACGACGCGGCGCCCCAGGGGCGATTCGGCCTGGAAATCGATCAACGGGCTCCGCAGGGTCTCCAGTCCGTGTAGCTTATTGAACCCGGCTTTTGTCCTCAACCCCCAATCTCCCGATTGCGCGGAAGGGGCGGGAGGAATGGACGCTTTTGAAACATTCATAAGTGCATTCACGACACCCACCTCTTTCGCTGCCGCCCTTTCCATGGGCGCATTCTCACTGCGGTCTAGGTCCTTACCACCCTGGAAGGACCACTGCGCTCCGAGGTCCACGTTCTTTTGGCGGTTCTGAATTCTGGCGTCGAACCCTCCCAATCCACCTGGCTGGGGGCTATTGGCGGCCATCGGCCGGCCGCCGCCGAACCCCACCCCTTCCCCTGACCTTTCGCCCGCCCCCGGCTTCGAGGGCGCCGCCGTACCAACCCCGGCAATCGTCACGCCATGAGAAATCAGTTGCCCGTCCTTGTTGGTGATCGTTCCGTTCGACAGACTCAGTGTCGCGCCGGGTTGGATTGTGATCGATTGCCCGTTGACCGAAACGCGATTGCCGTCGGCAATGATGACACCGAGCGGGCCGACGCTGATATTGCCGGCGCCCGTGAATGTCGATGTGCTGCCAAGTTGTAGGGTCCCGGCGTTGATCGTCGTTCCACCGGTAAAGGTATTTGTAGCGCCGAGGGTGAGCGATCCGCTGTCGGACTTCGTCAACGTTCCACCGTTAAGCGTCGCCGCACCAGAATAGTCGTTCGAATTCTTGAGCACGAGCGTCCCGCCGCCGGACTTCGTCATCGATCCACCGTTAAACACGAGCCCACCAGAACCGGTTGTGGTCACGTTGGCGGGAGGGGCCACCTGACCGCTGGACGGGGAATACTTTGTGTCGTCGGAAACGTAATTCGGGTTGGGTAGGCCAGACGTCGCGCTTGGGCCGGTCGCCGCGAACTTGGGCGCCGCTTCGCCCTCGCCGCTCAATCGCGCCGATTCTCGGGCCCCGCAGCCCCCGGACATGAACAGTCCGCCCGTCACCCCGCCGGCCAACTCGTAAAGCAGACCGCCGACCACGACCGGGGCGGGCGTGGGCATGCGGATCTCGTCGCTCTCTAGCGTGCCGCCGCCGCGGACCACTTCATAGCCGGGCGGCAGCTCCAGGTTCCACTCGAGATGGGCCAAGGGAACCTGCACCGGCGCCGTCTCGCGACCGGCGCGGAGCCAGAGGCCGGGGGCCGGCAGTTCCACGCGTCCGCCATGGGCCACCGGCCGGATCGGCGTTTGGTAGATGATCCGCAGTTGCCGCGGCGCGCGCGTGGCGGCCGGAGGAAGATCGACTAATACGCTGCCGCGATCGCGTTGCGGCAAGATCGGCTGGGCGTCGAGGTAGGCCGACCAGAGCTGCGACTGCGGCGGTAGCCGGACTTCCAACACCACCGCCTCGGCCCGGAGCGTGAACACCACATTGGTCAAACTGAGCCCTTCGGCCGACAACAGCGTTTGCAAAAGAGCTTGCTCGACGATGGCCCCGTAGAGCGGGTAGCCGGGATGCCGCGCGACGCTGATCTTCACCTCGGCCGCGATCCGGGTGCTGTCGCCCACGAAGCCGAAGGCCCCCAGCAGGCGTCGCCCCGGTTGGTATTCGGCGTCGGCCAGCTCGCCGACGTCCACCCGCCGCACACCGGCCGTGGATAACTGCACGTCCAGCTCCGGGCTCCCCTCGACGGCCAGCAATCCCGACTGGTAAGCCACGCCGTCGGCCCGCACGATCGGCAGCGGCAGGTTCTTCGGCTGCCGGCCGGCCAACGGCTGTTGGAAATCGACCGCCAGGCGGATGGGTCCGACGTGGGCGTCCTCCAAGAGCACGTTCCAACGCCGCAGACCGCCCCCGGCCGGCTCGTTGGCGTATTGTTTGAGCTTCAGGCCGCCAAGGCCGCGAATTTCCAGCGCCTGGGGCGTGGTCTCCGGCAACAGCAACGCCACCTGCCGCACGTGCGCGCCGGCGACTTCGTAGAGAACCTCGTAGTGCGCGGCCAGCGCGTCGGGTTCCACGCGGACAAACGAAAACGTGCGGGCGGTGAGCCGCGGCCGGGCCCAGCCGGCGAGAAACTTGGCCTGGTAATGCGGGCCTTCGCAGCGATAGGCCAGCGCCAGCGCCCCCGATAGATCGAACTGCCCCTTGGCATCTTCATCCAGCGGAGTGAGCTGATCGATGGTTTCCGGGCGGACCGTGAGGTCGTCGCCGACCGCCACCGCGATGGCCGCGGCCGTGTTCGACCCGCCCACGACGTCGAACTTGGGGAATTCGACCGACCGCTCCGTCCACTCGTCCAGCCAACCCGGCGGAGTGCGAATGGCGCGGAAGCGAACGCGGCACTGCTGGCCCACCGCCACGCCCTGGGGCAGGGTGACGTGATACCGCGCGGTTTTCTCGGCCGTCTCGAAACGCTCATATCCCAACGGCCGGCCGTCGTCGCCCGACACTTCGACCATCTGCCACTCGGCCGGGGCGGCTAGATTGAAGTCGAACAGCCGCTCTTCGTCGGCCGCGAGCAACAGGCTGCCCTGAAGCTGTTGCTGCCGCTCGTCCAGCGTCAACACGAGGCTCGACGTGACCTTGGTACGGACGGGCGGACGCGTGAAACGGGCCGTCAACCGCCATTGCGCCTGCGGGGCGTAATAGGCGGCCACGGCTTCCAAGGGGGACGCTCCCGGCTCGGCGGCCGCGCGATCCGGGTAGAGCCGGTCGAGCGTGGACGTATCGACGCTAATCAGGTCCGACGCCGCCAGCGATTCCACCTTGAGCCGCCGTTCGACCAACAGGCCCACGACGGCTACCTGTCCCACCACGTCCAGAGGCTCGAAGGTCGGCATGGACCAGGACTCCAGCCGCGGCGGGTTTTCCGCCGCCGACGGGTCGCTGCGGGGCCGCGTTATGGCTTTCCCGCCGTGGGTGACGGCGGCCGCGGGCCCCGCATCGACTCTCAAGGCCGAGAGATTGAGCACCACCGTTTCGGTCGTCGCCTGGCGAAGCTGGATTTCCAGGACCTTGGGCGGACCGTAGGCCACGATCGCCCAACGGGCCATTAGCGGTGAGCGGACCTCGGTGATCTCGAACCCCGCGGGCACCACGAAGCGAAACTGATCCACCGCGCGATGCAGGATTTCCATGGAGACGCTCGCATCGAGCCGCTCGTAGGCCTGCGTGACCTTCGCCACCACGACGCTGCGGGCGACCACCGCCCGTGACTGCCGCTGCAAGTGGCTGTTGAGCGTCATCACCAGCAGCCAATCGCCTTGCGGGGGCAAGAGCTCGAATCGCGTCAGCGCGGCCGCTTCGTCCAGCGTGCGGCGGATCACTTCGGCCCCGCTTTGGATCTCCACGTCGCCGGGCACTGTAAGGTGCATCCGCGCCGCGGCAGGCCGGGGCAAACGCAGGTGCAACGACTGCCGTGCGGCCGTCGTTTCCACGGCCGCGACCATATCCAACCGCAGTTCATGGCGGCCGCGTCCCTCGACGAACACCACCGGGCTTGCGCTTCTCTCCTGGCCAATGCTCGCGGCGCGTCCGTCCAGGGTTGCTCCGCGGAGGCCGACGCTGCCCAGGTCCAGTGGCACGCCGTGCAGGCCGTCGGTCAGCACGTCGATGACCAGCGTGCCGGAGATCAATGCCCGCTGCGGTTCCAGGGCCGCGGTGTACTCGGCCGAAAGCAACTCGGCCGAGTAGGGCGAGTTGGCTTGCGGTGTCTTTGCCGCCTTGCGTTGGAGCTCCTCGTATTCGGCCCGCGACAACAACATTCGCTGCGGTTGCCCTTGGAGCAGCACGTTGAGATCGCGGAAGGGAACGAGCAATTCCCGCACGGGCGGTTTCGGCTGCTCCTCTTGGGCGTTGGCCGCCAAGCCGGAGAATAGCAGGGCCGCGAGGGCAAGAAGCGCAGAGGCTGTCATCCTGAACGCAGCGGAGGATCTACCATGAACGCGACGGAGATCCTTCACTGCGCTCAGGATGACCGACGTGACAACCGGCAGCCTCTTTCTCGCCGAGGGTGGCATGCCCTCACGACGCGTAGCGTCGGGTGGGCATGTTCCGCGCTTACAGCGACATGCCGACCCGCAGCTGCGCCGCGTGACGGCATGCCACCCGACGTTGGGCCGTTTTCCGAATAGGTACTTACTCATGGCTGGCCCCTCCTTCGCTGCCGGCCGGGCGATCCTCGGGCTTCGTATCGGGCGCCGCAGGCTCCTGGACGACGGCCGCTTCGACCGGCGCGGGCGCCGCGGTGGGCCGGCCGGCGGCGATGGCTTTGCGATAGCGCGGCAGGGCCCAGCCGCACCACCACGCGGCCCAGATCACGGCCACGATCAGCACCACGTCCCACAAACGCCAACCCATCACCTCCCACGCCGCCAGCGGCCAGAACAACGCGCACACCGCCAGCGCGATCACCGCCAGGCCGATGGCGAGTACCCGTATCCGTCCCGGGGCCGGAACGAGCAGCAGCCCCAGGAACACCACGCAGCCGAGCAACAGTCCGTTGAACCACCCCGCGTTGAGAAAGAAAAGGTGCAGTGAGCCCTTGGGCGGGCCTTCGGGCTGGAGCGTCGAGAACACGTAGAGCTTGCCATCGGTATGGAAGCGTTCGGCCGGGTTGCCGCCGGGTATGGCCCCGTCGCCCAACACCCACCGCAGAATCGCCTCTTCGCTGGCCGAGCCGGGCTGCCCGGGAATACGGGAGTCGGCCGTCAGCCCGCGATCGAGCTCATCGGTCCAAGGGCCGCGTTTGCCCAACAACACGCGATCCAGCGGCAGGTAGACGCAGAGGTAGACCTTTTGCACCGCCGGCTCGGCGGGAAACTGCGGCAGATCGAGGTGCCGGCCGTCCCCCTTGAGCGTATAGCGCAACTCCAGCAACAGCGGCTCATCGGGGTGAGAATTCACCAGGGGCACGAACAGCCGCCCCGCCTGGCCGCGCTCGATGCCGACCACGCGGCCATCGATTCGCAGCGGCTCGGTGTCGAACTGCACGTCGTCCGGCAGCACCAGTTCCAGCCGCTGCTGCCCGCTACGCATGCGGTAAAGGGCCTGGACCGAAACCTGGTCGGCCGGCGTGACCACCATGCGGACCACCGCCCGCTCGATGCTGGTGTGCTTCACCTCTTCCAGCTTGTAACGCGTGGCGAGCACCCGCAGCGCCCAATCGCCGTGGAACTCGAAAGCGCCGGCGGCAGCGGTCACGGTGGCCCCCGGCATCAGGTCGTGCTGCGGATCGATGGGGCGCAAACCGGTCAGCTCGCCGGCCTGGTCGAGATCGATCGTTTCGGCCTTGCTCAGCACGATCTGTCCCCAGGCCCGATCGACGTCCATGGGCAGCAGCCGGGGAATGGTCAATTCCACGCTCTTGCCGATCTCCAGCTTGCCGATGCCCTGGTCGTCCTCCCACGTCAAATCGATTCGCCCCGAACCCATCAATTCGCTTTCGCCGGCCAGGCTCCAGGCCACGCAGCCGGGGGTGATGTCCTTCGGCGGGGGGCTGATTTCCTTGTCGCGAATTCCCCGCGTGTTGTTGCGAAGCCGGCTGGCGACATCCTTGGGCACGTCGATGCGGAACGATTTGACGCCGCTGTATTGCACATTGTAGAACAGCGTGTCCTGGTACTTGACCACGCCGTCTTCAATGCGGGCCACGAGCAACTGCGCGAGCGTGGTCTGCGGCTTGCGGCGCTGCGCAACCAACGCCAGCACCGCGGCATCCTGGGTATGGGCGAATGCCAGCACCGGCTGCAACTGCGGCAGCTTGCCCTCCCGGCGGGAGCGGATGGTCTCCATCGCCTCGTTGAAACCGATGGGCCGAAGTCCTTCGAGTTTGCCGGGGTTCACCCGCAGACTTTCCGGCGCCAGCACCAGGATCCGGCCGGAGGTGTGCCGCGCCGCGCCCGCCGCCACGCGGGGAACCGGCAGACGAATCTGCGCCGATTGGTCGGTCGGCGCCAGCAGGCTGGGCTCTTGCAATTCGCTGTGCAGCTCAAGGGCCAGCGCGACGTTGCCAATGGCCTTGTGGGCGAGGCTGACGATCAGCCGATTCTTCTTCTCCCCTTCCAGATGGTAGGCGTCGACGCTCACGGCCGTCGCGCCCGGCAACTCGCAACCCTCGACGCGGCGGACGTCGTAGCCCGGCGGCACTTCCAGTTCCAACTGGAACACGCCGGCCCGCTCGATGTGGTAGAGCAGCGTCCAATCCAGCGAGAAGCGCTCGGGTTCGAGATAGGCTTCCAACAGCGAATCGACGACGATCCGCGGCTCGACTTTCTCGATGCTCAAGACCAACTCGTAGGGGAGCGCGGCGTAGCGATAAGAGAAGGCCCACTTGCCCCGGTCCATGCCGGCCGGCAGATCGGCCTGGTCGAGCTGCAAGAGGCCGCTGGTCCGCTGGGTTTCAGCACGGAGGCCTTCACCCAGCTCGACGGCCACCACTCCCTGCTGCCGTACCGCGCCCAGCGCCCGGACGACCGGCACTTCCAGACTGGCGGCCGCCTTGGCCGGCGTGAACTTTTCCAGGTCCACGGTGAGCGACTGCACGTCCTTGGCCGGCTCGAATAATTGCACCGTGATTTTCTGCAGCTTGCCCGACGGCTCGACCGACCATTGCCGCACGTTGGCGTCCTGCACGTTCACGACCTTCTGATCGGCCGGCACCTCCAGAAGCAACTGTGCGAGTTGCGCCCGGCTGATGCTGTAGGTCAGCTTGGCGTGGGTGCGGCTGACGCCCTCGACGACGGATACCTGCTGTTGGGCATCGACGTTGGCCAGGGCAGCCATGCCGGTGGCGCCTTCGGCCTTGGGCGTCCAATCGACGTGCACCTTCGCCGCGGCGCCGACAAAAGCCAACAGCACCGTCTCTTCGGCCAAGCGCTCCTTGCTCTTTCCGCTTTGCGGCTTCTCGGCCGGGGCCTCGGTGGCGGCCATCAGCGGCTCGATGTTCACCTTCACGCCGGCTTCCGGGATGCGAACCTGCCATCGGTTCAAGGGGGCTTCCGGCGCGGCGAACTCCACGCTGCACAAGCCGGGCGAGCGACTGATGGCCTTGGCGTATTCCAGCGCGAGTTCCAACGTCTGCGGCTTCTGCTCCTTGTTTTCCACCAGCAGCGCATAGCCCTTCTCCGCATCGCCGATGATCCGCGCCGGCTCGCGGCCCAAAGTGGCCGCGGTAATCGCGCTGTCGGAAAGCCGCAAGGGAATCGACTGCCAGCCCTGGCCGAGCACTTCGATGGTCAGCCGGGCACGCACGTGGACCACGCTCTTGGAGGCCGTGGCCTCGCTTTCGATCGCGGTAATCACGGCCCCCACGGGCGGCTTGGTATCGGTGGGGCGAAGGGTGGCCCGCCGCGCAGCGAGCCAAAGCTCCTGGAACTTATCGTAAGGGAGAAAAACGCCCCGACCGCTTTGTTCGAATACCTGGCGGAGTTTATCGTAAGGGATGTAGATCGTCTGTTCGCGGAGCGACTTGTCGTCGACCGCTTTGTTGTCCGCGCCGGCGGTTGCCGCCGCGACGGCGTCGGCCGCCCGAAGCGGCCGCGGGGCCAGGGTCGAGGCAATACCCAACAGGGTGATCGTCGCCACGAGGAATCCAAAGCGATGGTGCATGGCTGTGTCCTCTCGCCGATGGGAACTGGTGCGGTTGCAAGCACTCCAGAATGTGCGCAGAAAAGACGCCGGACATACGCGTGGGCCGCGGGCTCGGCTGACCACGGGTCGACTGTCGCGACACCGTGGTTATAGGCAGCCGCACCGCCGGCACGCAAGCGTTAGACGCTGCCAGCGGGAGAAAAGTTCTTATGAAATTTATCCCTAAAACCACACCACCCGCGAGATGGGTATGGGACTCGACCTTGTTCCCATGCTCCGCTTGGGAACGGTCGTTTTGCGAAACTCCGCTTCGCCGCCCGGTGAAGCGGAGCTTCACGGAAGTGTGTTCCCAAGCAGAGCATGGGAACAAGGCTGAAGAAATGAGCCACGGATGAATACGGATCAACACAGATAATCTCTTTCCGATCCGTGTACATCCGTGTTCATCTGTGGCCGAATTTCCCGTTCTCCCTTCGATCCTCTGCGTCCACCGTGGTGAGTTTTGCGATGGAATCTCGGTGATGGGAAACCTATTTTGCTGCCCGGAGGTTCAGGCAGACCAGCTCTTTCTGATTCCGCACGAACAAGCGGCCGTCGCAGAGCGTGGGAACGGTCCAGGTCTGGTCGTCGAGCACCGGCGTTTTCGAGATCTCCTGATACTTCTCCGGCGAAGCCTCGGCCAGCGCCAGCGTGGCTCGTTCGCCGTAGATGATCAGCTTCCCGTCGGCACAGAGCAGGCTGCCTTGATTGAAGCCGCGTTGCTTCCACTTCACCGCGCCGGAGTCGAAATCGATGCAGGTGAGGATGGTTTTTTTGAACCCGTAGAGGTGGCCGTCGATCAGCAGCGACGACGAGAAGTAGTTCTCCATGTTCTTATTGGCCCACAACCGCCGGGCCGCCGGCTTGCCGCCGGTGGCCGACAATTCGAACATCGCGCAACCGGTGCCGAAACCGCTGGAAATGAAGAGCCGGTTGCGGCTGAAGATGGGCGCCGCCACGTTGGCGTCCTGCTCGGTCTTCCAAGGGTGCCGCCAGAACTCGTGCCCGTCGCTCGGCGACACGCTCACCAACGCCTCGCCCATCAGCACTGCCAACTGCGGCACGCCGTCGACCTCGATCGGCAGCGGCGTCGCGTAACCGGGCTTGTCGTCGAGACTGGTCCAGACCACCTTTCCGCTGCTTTTGTCGAGCGCAGCGAGCGATTTCCCATGGCCCGCGCCTACCACGACCACCAGCAGCTTGCCGACCACCAGCGGCGATGCGGAAAAGCCGTACTCGGGCGGCTCGCCGCCGAACTTCTCCAGCAGGCTGAGTTGCCAGATCGGCTTGCCGTCGGCGATGTCGAGACATGCGAGCGAGCCCTTGCCGCCGAGCGTGTACAGGCGGCCTTCGTCGACCGCCGGGGTCGCCCGCGGCCCGTCGCCGTAGGAGTTCTTGAATAGGTCACCGCTACGGGTCTTCCAGAGGATCTTGCCGCTGTGGACGTCGAGCGCGACGGCAAACTCCCCTTCTGGCGAGCCGTACATGGTATAGGCCCGGTTGCCGACCACGGAAACGGCCGAGAAACCGTTGCCCAGCGGAATCCGCCACAGCTCGGGCGGGCCATTGTCCGGCCACCTGGGCAGCAGGCCGGTCTCGCGCGAGATGCCGTCGAGTTGCGGACCGCGCCACTGCGGCCAATCGGCGGCCGCAGCCGGCCCGCGCGCCGCCCAGCAAACTGTCCAGACCAACGCCACCGAAAACGCTCTGCCAGCGCCGCACATCATGAAGTCTCCTTCGAATAGGGTGTCGCTTGCCTGTCGGTCGCCCGCTTGCTGCTTGTGACGCAGGCCTGTCGTCTGCATTTACCGGGCAGGTGGAACGCCTGCACCACAAGGAATTCAGTACCTGGTTCCTTTGTAGGCCCGTGGCGAATCCTGCCTATTATAGGGTGACGACCAGCGCCGATGTAGAGCCGCGGCCGATCGATGTTTTGCGACGCTTTTAGCACCACAGGTTTTGCTTTGGCATAACCATCGATAGAATACGGAATTCCGCGGCGAAATGGCATTGCCGCGACCTGTGACGCGGAAACATAACTTCCGGGAACCGCCCGGCAAGCCGGCGCAAACATGCTGCTGCAAACCTCCAATGAGGCGCCTTCCCGGCTCCGCCGCGGCTTGGCTTTGGCCTGCCGCGAGCCGCTGCTGCACTTTGTCCTGGGCGGTGGACTGATCTTCCTCGCCTATTGGCTTTGGGCCGCTCCCGAGCCCGACGCGATCGTGGTTTCGCCGGAAACGGCTCGGGCCTTGGTCCAGGAGCGGTCGCGGCTGATCGGCCGCCCGCTCACCGCGGCGGAGCGCGCCGGTGTGGTGGCCGAATACGTCGACGAAGAACTGCTGGTCCGAGAAGCCTACAAACAGGGCGTCGACCGCAGCGACGGGCCGATCCGCGAGCGATTGGCCGATAAGATGCGGGCGCTGCTGGGCGGCGAACCGCCCGCGCCTACGCGGGAACAGCTCCAGTCGTACCTGAAGGCCAACCGGGCCCGCTTTCCCGACGGCACGTTCGAAGACCTCGCGCCGACGCTCAAAGAACAATGGGTCGCCGCCGAGCGCAACGAGGCATTCGCGCGGAACCTCGCCAAGCTGCGCGCGCAGTACCGCATCCAAACCCCGGCCGGGGTGAAGCAATGAACATGCCGCGGCTGGCGAATCCCATAGTCTGGCTATTGGGAATCGGTTGGGCGCTGGCTGCCCAGGCGCACGACTTGGGCGTAGCGCGGGTGGAACTGCACGAAGAGGCCGGCGGGCGTTACGAACTCGACGTCACGCTGCCGCCGCGGGCCGATTTCCTCGCTCTGCGCCCCAGCCTGCCGGCACGCTGCACCCTCGAGGGAAATCCGGCGATCCTCAAGCGGCCCGGCGTGGCGGTGATGCGGTTCCACTTCGCCTGCGCCGGAGAACCGTTGGGGTCCGGCGACACTCTGCGTTTGCCCTGGAAACGCGAGGGAGCCTTCGTGGTGGCCACGTGGCGTGACGGTTCGTCGTCGACACAGTTCTTCGGTGCCGCACCGAGAAATGAGGATCAAGGGATCGAAGTGCCGCTGGCGGAACTGCGGGGTCCGCCACTGGGTACAGCCGCGGTGGCCAGGCGTTACTTTTTGCTCGGCGTCGAGCACATCCTCACCGGATGGGACCACCTGGCGTTCGTGCTCTGCCTGTGCCTTGTCGCCCGGGGCTGGCGGCTGGTCAAGCTGGTGACCGGTTTTACGCTGGGGCATTCGCTTTCTTTGGCGCTGGCCGCCTTCGACGTGGTCCGTCTTCCAGCGCCGCCGGTGGAGGCCTGCATTGCGATGTCGATCGCCTTCATGGCCCGTGAAGCACTGCTGCCGCAAGACCAGCGCCGCCATGGGGCCGCCCTGGTGATGGCCTTCGGGCTGTTGCACGGCCTGGGTTTCGCCGGGGCGCTGAAGGAGGTCGGCATCGGCACCACGGAACTGCTGCTAGGGCTGTTGACGTTCAATCTGGGAGTCGAAACAGGGCAACTGTTATTCGTGGTGGCCGTGCTCGGGTGTACCACGGCGGTTGGTACACTAACCCCCCATAATGGCTTGCGGTTGTTCTGCGCCACGGCCCTGGGGATGGTCTCCGTCTTCTGGACGTTGCAAAGAATCGGCGCGTTCTCGCCTGCCGCGAGCGGGTGGGCAGCCGCCGTGATGCTGGCCGCCGTGGCCGCTCGGTTGTTTGCCACGGAACGCGTCGAGGATACCCTTTCTCGGGACCGGTTTTTCCCCGCCTGATTTGGAAAACTATCCTAGAATTGTAAGGAATGCATTCAGGGAGCGTGAACCATGTGGCTGGGAACCTACTTGGTACGTACGGGCGCGGTCAGCGAAGCCCAATTCGTAACCGCGGTCGAGCGACATCTCGAAAGCAGAATTCCCATCGGACGGCTGGCCATCGAGCAGGGCTTGCTCTCGATCAGCCAGCTCTTCGAGATTCTGGAGGTTCAGGCCGATTCGTCCAAGCCATTTGGCCAGATCGCCACCGAGTTAGGGTACATGACCCAGCGAGATGTGGCTTTCCTGCTGATGGTCCAAGACGAGCGGAGCAAGCCGATCGCCGCGGCCTTGGTGGAGACCGGGGCCATTACGCAGTCGGAATTGAACCGCCGACGGGCCGGCTTCCGGCAGCCGTCGAGCACCGAATCTTTTACTCGAAACAAGGCCGCCGTACAGACGGCTTAGCTTAGGACCTAGCGATCAGCGGTTACGGTTTCCGCGGCGGCGCTTCCGTGACTCCCCAGGCCCGTACGCGATCCAAGCCGAAGACCGTTTGGCGAATTGCCTGGGTGAAGCTTTTCCCCAGGCTGCCGGCGCCGCCGGAGAATACTCCGGCCATCATCTCCCGCCAGAATTTCAGATACTTCGGATCGCGCGTCTCCTGAAAAGCGAAGGCGACGATCTCTGCGTTCAACATCGAGGTCAGGCCCCGCCCCGCCGAAGCGCGATACTTTTCACAGTGGCTGATGTAGCAAAAGCCTTTGCCGGGTAGCCAGCTTTCGTTCATCAGCCAGTCGGCGCCGCGAACGAGCATCCGCCGCACTTCGGGGCGTGGAAGTGGCTCTTCGTCCAAATAGCGGAGTATTCCATAAGAGAGGATTCCCGTGGCAAAGGACTTGCCGCCGAAACAGGGCACGCCGCCGGTCTCGTAGAGCGGCGGCCAGTGCGGCCAGCCGCCCGTGGCCGGGTCCTGGCGCTGGAGGCAGCGCTCGATCATCAGCCGCGCGGCGTTCAGGTAGTAGGGATTGCCGGTGTGCCGGTAGGCGGCCGCGGCGTTGATCAATGGCCAGCCGCCGGCCCGTTCGATCCCGAAATCGTAGCTCACCGTCAGTTTTTCCGCCTGGTTGGCACAAACCCGCTGGGCCGTATCCCAGAGGAAGCGATCGCCGGCCAAGGCGCCATAGATCCAGTTCCCCTCCTGGAATACGTGACCCTGGCGGTCGATGCCGCCCCGGAACATGCTGTGGCCGTACTGTTCCAAATAGGCCTGCACCTTCCGAAGGCTGGTATCGAGTTGCAGATCCTCGGGCGTTCGATCCGTGCCGACGTGGTTGAAACTGTGTTCCCAGACCAGGCCGTTGAGGTTCTCGGTGAACTTGCCATGGAGCGTGTCGACGCTGCTGCAGTGACGGGCCATTTCCAGGCCGCGGAGGAAAAATCGCGAGTCGCCCGAGCGCATCCACTCCACGGCCAGCGACCAGGCCAGGTCGTATTCGTTGTTGCCATAGTTCAAATCGCGCTCGCCGTACCAGTCGCCGAAGTTCATCCAGCCATAGATGCGATTCTGCCGGCGATCGTTGAGGTGCGACTGGTAACTCGTGTCGACGCACTTCCTGTAATCGTCCCAGACGCCGGGGGTGCGCGGGAAAATCGCGCGGCCCAACACGCCCGTGCTGCAGAGATAGTCGGCCGAGAATTGCGGCACGATGGGGTTCGTGGCCCAGGCGGCCCACTGGGCCGGATCGTCGCGACCGCCAGGCGAACCTTCGCGGATTAGCACCTCGTGCCGCGTGAGCTGTCCGGCCCGCATCAGGTAGTTGCCGTCCTTGAACCACGGGTAGAGTTGCGAGAACCATTTGCGGCTGTCCGGGTCGTCGTAGGTATTCTTGGGCAACGGCGGCAATAACTGTAAGTGAATGCCGTCCTTCTTCACGGCCAGACCGCCGGGATACATCTGCCAGAAATCGCGGACCACGCAGGTCATCCGGCCGTTGGCATTGGCGGCGACGGCCAGGCCAGTGGCCCGTTGGCCCTCGATTGTTCCACCGGCAGTTCGCTCGCGGAAATGATTGTCCTTATCTTGCACAAGCCAGATTCCCTCGGCAGCGGGGAGTGGCTGGAGTGGTTTGCCGCCGAATGCCCCTCGCTCGACTGCCGCGTCTAGCGGCAGTCGCAGCTCAAGGCTGCGCACGGCGCGAAACCGCGGCGTGGGCTGGTCGTTGCATACGGAGACGTCCACCACGGACAGCGGCTGCCCAGGCCAGGAGGTCATCCGCAGCAGATACGACCAGGACGTCTTACCGGCGGCGTTGACCAACGGCCCCGACCATTTTGCCACGCAGCGATATCGACCGGCGGACTCGACCGCGGCGCTGCCCGGATCAGGCGGGCCGCCGTGCAGGATTTCGCCTTCGCCGGTGACCAGTTGGAGGTTGGCCACCAACGGCCGGATGTCCGTGGGCGGCTTGAGCCCACCGACGAATAGCCCAGCTTCCGCGGAAGCTTTGGCCCGTGCGTTGTCGGCCGCTTCGAGGCGGTATTTTGCGGGCGGCTTGGCGGGGTCCGTGTCGGCCAAGAACGTCAGCAAAGCCCATTGCACGCTGCCGTCGGGCCAGCGGGAGGTCAACTCCGCTTGCAAAGGCACCTTCCTGCCGGACGGTTCAAACAAGCTCAAATCGCCCGTCGCTGCCAACACGCCGCGGGCGAAGGGCACCCCGATGGTCGTCGGCCAACCGCGCCGCGCTGCCCGGGTGGGCTCGGACAACGTCAAGGCAATCGTCTGCGGTTTGGTGGCCGATGGTTGTGGCGGTGCCGCCTGGAAGCGAATCGGCGCCGACGTCAATCGCTCTGCGCCGTGCGTGGCCACGATCCGCGCCTGGTAGCGCTTCGTCGGGTCTAAGCCGCGAAGCTGTACGCGATGATTTCTCAGCAGTGCCGACGAGACCTCCGCTTTGCAATGGTAATCGCCGGCGCCCCACTCGACGGCTAGCGTCTGCATGGGCACGTTCGTGGTCCAACACAGATCGACCTGGCCCGGCCCGGGCGACCATGTTTCGACGTATTGGAATTCCGGCTTCGGCGGCAGCAGCGGCTCCGCGCCGAAGTACAGCTTGCCGGCAACGCACTGGGAAGGATTGCGGCGGCAGGTGAAGGTCAGCCGATCGCCGCGCCGCAGTGCGAGCGGCTGTTTCACGCAGAACAGGGCGGGCCCGCTTTGGGGATTGCCGGTCATCGCGCAACCCACTTCCCGGCCCGCCAGTTCCATGGCCAGCTCGCCCGAGCCTCCCGGCCCGTCGAGCATCTCGACGCCGAGATAGAAGGTACCGTCGCGGTCCATGGTATAGCTGAAATGATCACCGACCTTCGCGGCGCCGACCCATCCGTCGCGGGGCAGCAGCGCAAAGCCCGACATCTCCGTCCGGTAGACCGGCACGGTGAACCCGCGGTGGCCCTGGCGGAGCGAATACTCCAGGCCGAGCCAGGCTTCACGGCGCTCGACGTTGAGCGCCGCAAGCGGCATGGGCACGAAGCGGATATAGTCGTAATAGGCTCCGCCCGGATTGCCGGGCGGATAGGCATAGCGATCGTCGACCCACAGCTCGAAGCGGCCTTGCGCCAGCGGCAACGCGCCGAGAAACAATTCGCCTCCCTCGTGGCGGAACCAGTTCCGGCCGTCGAGCGAGTAGGCTAGCGGCCGGCCCGGCGGACTGACGTAGACTCGATACGCGCCCGGCTTGAGGTCGCTCACCACGCTGTGTAGCGGCGGCGCTCCCTCGTCGGGCGTGGCGCGGTCTTTCGCCACCGCCGGGGAGACTAGGACCGCGTGGCCCGACCGCTTCCGGTCGATGTTCGGTTCGGTGGTCCATAGCGTCCAATGATCGGCCGAGCTGCGGTTGAGTTTCCAGGCCGAGCTGGGGGTGGAAATGGCCTCGCTTTCGTAGACGATGCCCTCGGGAGTGAAGGCCCGGGCCTTCGCGGCGGTCAGCAGCATGAGGCAAAGGAAGATCGGCAGTCGCAAGCAGTGGCGTCGCATGGAGGGTGGCTCAGGATGGGGTGGGTGGTGGGAAGGCCGAGGATCGCTGGCAGGCCCCTGGGCGCACCGAGGGAGAGAGTTCGAGGAATGGCTTCAGAGTCGCAGTCCCGTAGGTTACGTTTCAGCACGGCAATTCATCCATTATGCACCGGCGGGGCCGCCCGGGAAATGCGGGGCGCGACAAATCCAGTTTTTGCCCCATAAACTGCGGCTACTGGCTACGGGCAAATTTCCGACGGTCCCTTTCGCCCCACAAAAATCGCCACGCAGCCGACGCTGGTCAAACGCGGTTCGCGGAAACAGCCGCCGAGCGCCGCGCGCAGCGATTCCAGAGTGTCGGCCGCATTGGAAAAGATGCCCCGGGCGTTGTAATGGGCCATCAGCCGGCGGGCCATCGTTCCGCGGGGGACCCCGCCCGAAAGGATCGTGGCGCCGAAGAGTACCCCGCCCGGGTTGAGCAGCGACGCCGCGTGGCGAATCGCCGCGGCCTTGCCCGGCATGCGGCCCGGCAGGCAGTGCAGCACGTAGTTCATGCCCACCGAATCGAAGCCGGGGCCGGCGGCGATGGGCTGCAAGACGTCGCCTTGGAGGGTGGTGGGATGATAGCGGGCAACCCTCCGCGCGGCCCAATCGAGGCAACGGCGGTTGGCGTCGAACAACACCAGTCGCGGCGCGGCGGTGGGAAAGCGGCAGCGATCGAGGAAGAACCCGCTGCCCACGCCGATCTCCAAATGGTTGTCCGAGGCGTGTTCGTCATAGATCGCCAGCAAGCGGCGGGTGGGGCATTGCCAGATGAAGCGATTGGAGAACCCCAGCACCCACCAATCATAAAAGCTCAGCACGCGGTCGGTATAAGCGGCAACCCCTGGCGGCAATTTCCCGGGCGGAAGCATGGGCTACGGCTGCCGGTTGGCCTGCGACACCAGGTCGATCATATACGACCGATCGTTATGGAAATCGACGTTGCAGTCGTCCTGCGGGCGGTAATCGAACACCCAGAAGGCGGCCAAGGGCACGCGGTTTTTCGCGACCGCGCGGAGAAACTCCTCGAACACCGCCCGCTGCCGCGGCGGCAGGCCCAACTCGCGCGCCGCGCCAAACTCGCCGATCAAGAGCGGCTTTCCCGCCCGAGCCGCATATTTTGTCGCCAGCGCCATCGCCTCGTCGACGGTGTGGGCGCCGCCGGGGTAGATGCCTTTCGGTTCCGGATAGAGATGGATGCAGATGACGTCGAACGGATCGGGGTTGTCGCGGAGCAGGATTTCGCCGAACTGCGCTTCGCTGTCGAGCGTCCAATTGTGGTCGCGGAGGTTGTGGTAGGCCGACGCCCTGGGGATGGAGTTGCCGGTGACGAGGATGCGGTGTTTGTCGATTTGCCGCACCGTCCGGCCGAAAACGTCGAAGGCCGTGCGAAGCTGCGCGAAGTGCAGTTCGTCCCGCCCGCTCCGCTCGCGCGGGGTCCCCAACACCGGGACAATCGGCGGTCGATGCGAACTGGCATTGGGCAGGTCGGCCGCCAGGTTGCACTCGTTGCCGAACTCCCAACCCCAGATTGCGGGCGAGTCCTGGTAGCGGCTGACGACTTCGGTGGTATAACGGCGGATGAAGGCGATCGATTCGCTGCGGGGATTGCCGAATTGATCCATGGGCTCGCCGGCCACGTCGGCCACCGTGGCAAAGTTCCAGAAGAGGGAAGGAATCAGGCCGATTCCGCACTCTTCCGCGGCCCGCACAACCTGGTCGAAGCGTTGGAAGTAGGCTGCCTTGTCTGCGCGGTACAGTTTTTGATCGGCCGGCCAGAAGCCGCACCCCATGAACCGCACCCAGGGAACGCCGGCTCGCTTCAGGGCCTTCAGATTGTCTAGCGGCGCGGTATCGCGAGGATTGGCGAGAATCCGCGAGAAAAGTGCAAAGTCGTTGGCGCCGATCCCCCGATACGGCTTGCCATCCTTCATCAACAGGCCGTCGTGACAATAAAGCCCGGGAGGGCTTTTGCGCGCGACGTCTTCGCCTAATGCGGCAGATGCGTGAACGCCCAGCAGGGCCAGCACCAACAGTGCGCCGCGGCCGGGCAGGGTGGAAAAAGACCACGGCGTGTTCATCGTCGTTGCCTCGGGACCAAAACAGGAATTGCAATCTGTGTCGACCTGGAGTTTACACTGGCCCAGCGCTGCGCTGCAAGCGATGGAGAGCGGCGAGAACTTAGAACTTAGTGCGAAGTGCTAAGAACTAAGAACCTCACACCTTTGCGGCGACGGCTCGGTCCCGGGCCACGTAACACACCAGGGACCGCGATTCCAGCATCATCCGGCCGCCGGGCGCCGGCGGCGGACCGTCCAGCTTTGGATAGATGTCGTCGGGACTCTTGGCGGCCGTGTTGAGCAGCAGGTTCCAGGAGAACGACCTGGCCAGATCGGGCAGCGTAAACTGCCGCGGTTCGGTGCCGGCGTGAAACAGCATCAGCAGGTGATGGTTGGGCTCTGCAAGCAGGTCCTGCGGCGGGACGGCGGCAAGAAAGGCGATCAGGCCGCGATCGTCACGATTCCAGTCCATGGGCCGCCCCTCGGCGCCGAACCAGGCCAGATCGGGCAGCCCGTCGGGCCGCATGGAACGGCCGGTGAGAAAATTCAACTGCCGCACGGTCGGCTCCGCGCGGCGGAAGGCGATCAGCGCCTGGACGAAGCGGTGCATCCCCTGGTGGCGGCGCAGCAATCGCCAATCTACCCAGGAGATGTCGTTATCCTGGCAATAGGCGTTGTTGTTGCCCCGCTGCGTGCGGCGAAACTCGTCGCCGGCTTGGATCATCGGCACGCCCTGGCTCAACAGCAACGAGGCCAGCATGTTTTTGATCTGCCGCTGGCGGATCTGCTCGATGCCCTTATGCCAGGTCGAACCCTCCACACCGTAGTTGAAGCTGTAGTTAGTATTGTCGCCGTCGCGGTTGTCCTCGCCATTGGCCTCGTTGTGCTTATGGCTGTAGGTCACCAGGTCGCTCAGCGTGAAGCCGTCGTGCGCGGTGATGAAGTTGACGCTGTGAAAGGGCTGCCGGCCGCTGGATTGGTAGAGATCGCTGGAACCCGCCAGACGCGTGGCCAGCGGCCCGATCATGCGCGGGTCGCCTCGCCAGAACTGCCGCAGGTCGTCGCGGTAGCGGCCATTCCACTCGGCCCAGCGTTGGCTGCCGAAGGTGCCTACCTGGTAGGCGCCGGCCGCGTCCCAGGCCTCGGCGATGATCTTGCTGTCGGCCAGCAACGGATCCTCGGCGATGGTTTCCACCACCGGCGGATTGGGCACCAGGTTCCCCTCGCGGTTGCGGCTGAGGATCGAGGCCAGATCGAAGCGGAATCCGTCGACGTGGTAGTTGTGCACCCAGTGGCGAAGACAATTGAAGATCAGCTCGCGGACGATGGGGTGGTTGCCGTTGACGGTGTTGCCGCAACCGGAATAGTTGCGGTAGTTGCGGCCGCCGTTTTCCAGCATGTAGTAGACGCGATTCTCCAACCCCTTGAAACTCAGCGTCGGCCCGCGCTCGTTCCCTTCGGCGGTGTGATTGAGCACGATGTCGATGATCACTTCGATGCCGGCCTGGTGCAAGGCCAGCACCATTTCCTTGAACTCGTGGACCTGGGCGCCGGGCGCTTTGCCGTAGGCGTAGCCGCGGTGGGGCGCGAAGAATGCCAGCGGATCGTAACCCCAATAGTTGCGGCGGCTCGGCTCGCTGCCGTCCCATTCCCGGATCGGGAACTCCAGCACCGGCATCAGCTCTACCGCCGTCACGCCCAGCGATTGCAGATACGGGATTTTCTCGATCAGGCCCAAGTAGGTGCCGGGACGGGCGACGCAGCTGCTCGGACCTTGCGTGAAGCCGCCCACGTGCATCTCGTAGATCACCGTTTCCGACATCGGACGCCGCAGGTGCCGATCGCCCTGCCAGTCGAACTGGTCGTCGATCACCACGCACCGCGGCGGCCGCACGACGCCCCCGTCGGCCGGTAAAAAATTGCCGGCCAACGCCCGGGCGTACGGATCGATCAAACGGGCCTTGGAATCGAACCGCTGGCCCTTTTCGGGCTCGTATGGCCCATCGGCCTGGAAGTGGTAGAGCTGTCCGGGCTTGACTCCCGGGACGAACAGACTCCACACGTCGCCCCAGCGATTCAAATCGGGATCGAAATCGACGACCTCGTTGGGGTCGGGGGAGTTGACATCTTCGTAGAACAGCACCCGCATCGTAGTCGCCGAGCGGCTGAAGACCACGAACTGCACCCCCCCCTCATGGATAATGGCCCCATAGGGCAGGGGGTAATCGAATTTCAGCAAAGCGGGCCGGATCAAATCGAGGGCCGATTCAAGAAAATTAGGGGTGGAAACGAAACCCGTCTGGCAAGGATAGCATTCGCTGGAGGAGACGGCCATAATGATCGGCGCGAGGGGTGAAATAAGAAGAAAGGGGCAGGTCCAATTTGGGCGAAAACACCCCGCCGCCGGCTGGGCCATTGCGGCAAGTTGGACCTGTCCCCTTCTCCTTCGGGAAAAGCGTGGCTCACGAGGAAAGAGTCTTCCGCATTTCCTGACGTCGGACGCCGGGGCTGGAGCAGTTTAGCCAAGTTGTCTCGGCCCCTACGTGCGGACGCCGAGGAACGTCTCCGAAAAAGCGCAAAAAAGAGGCGGACGGCATATCCGGAGCCGTCCGCCCGCCGAAAAGACTACGGGATTGCGATTGCCACGCCCCCTTCCCCGTCACTTCTTCTCTTTGAATACGTCGTGACAATCGTCGCAGCTTTGGGCCAGCTTCTTCATCGACTTGTCAGCCGCGTGTGGGTCGTGGGCATGGATCGCCGCATTCAGCGCGGCGGCGTGATCCCGCATCTGGATGGAGAACTTATACCATTGCTCCACCTGAGCCGGGTTCTTGGCCTTGCTGGTGTCGGCCATTGCTCCCTGGGCGATGGTGGCCAGTACCGCGGTGTATCCGGCCGTGTCAGCAGCTTTCTCGGTGAACCGCGATCCCTTGAGGAAACGCTTCAACTTGGTGTTTACCAACGGCACCTGCTTCATCAACTGCTCCAAGGAAGCGGCCTTCTCCCATTGCAATGCGCCGCCGCCGGCCTTGCTTTCCAAGGCGGCCTTCACCGCCGCAACTCCCGCCTTCGCCGCGGCATAATCCTTGGCCGCCGCCAACTGGCCTGCGGCCTTGAACAACGCAGGCGCGGCGGCCTGGTACTTGTTCGCCGTGTCGTGCAGACCGAGCGCCAGGGCGATGAGGATCAGCGTGTTGGACTGCTTGACCACCTTCTCCTCCGCGTCCTTGTAGTCCTGCTCGCTGGCCACGGCATTTTCCAAGTCCTTGACGTACTCGTCGGTCTGGCCGACAAGATCCTCGGCCGGCGCGAAGCTGGAGACTTTGGGTGCCGGCGGCGGCGCGGCCACCGCCGAGCTGTTGCTGGCCATCACCATTGCCACGACCGACGCCCCGACAAGCCCGATCAGTATGCTACGCGACTTCATCCACTTCTCCTTTACAACGGCGAGGGTGCTGCTCCCGAAAAGTCCCAGTTTTACCCGCTGGCTAGGGGCTGTCAAGAAAATTACCCGCGTGGGGGGTGGAAGGAGAGCGGGAGGGCGAAAGGAGAAAAGTGAGCGGGGGGAAAAAGGGCGACAGGGAGATTCGCCAGACACGATTGCGGGCCAAACCCCTACGGCCCACTTCCTCCTGCCACATGCGTACTGCCCACTGCCTACTTTCTACTGCCCACTCTCTTCCACCTTGTAGACAATCGTGCAGTGCGGTAACGCCTGCTGCAACTTCTTCACGCCGGCGTCGCTGATTTTGGTGCGCGTGACATGGATCTTGGTGAGCGCGGTCAGCTTGGCCAAACTACCCACGCCCGCGTCGCTCACCTGGGTGCGGCCGACGTGCAGAAACTCCAGTTGGGCCAGGCCTTCGAGTTGTGGCAATCCGGCGTCGCTGATTCCTGTCTTGTCCAGGTTCAGCCACTTCAGACCTTTGAGCTTGGCAAGGTGCACGAGCCCCGCGTCGGTCACTTGGGTGGCATACAGGTTGAGCTTAGTCAGGGCGGGCAGTTTTTCGAGGTGCGCGAGCCCGGCATCGCCGATCCCGGTCTGGCTGAGGTCCAGTTCCCGCAGGTCCGTCAACGGGGCCAGTTGCGTCAGTCCGTCGTTGCTGATCTTGGTCCCGCTGAGTCGCAACATTCGGAGCTTGGCAGTGTGGACGAGATATTTCAATCCGGCGTCAGTAATGGGGCATTTCGTCAGTTTGAGCGTTTTCAAGCCAGCGAAGGTTTGCAGCTTGGCCAGATCGGCATCAGTGACTTTGCTCTTGCCGAGGTCGATCTCGGCCACTTCGCCATCGCTGAGTTTCACCGCGGCCCCCAGTTGCTTCAGGGCCGTTACGGCCTCCTTTTCCGACGGTTCCGTCGTGGCAACTTCTTGTTTGGCGGCGGCCGCCGGGGCTGGAGCGTCCGATTGAGAAGAACCACAGCCCGCGGTGGCGAAGACCGCAAGGATCGCCGAAATCCAAGAATGCCTCATGATGACCTCAAAAATGCAGCGGGGGTGGCACGCCCTGAGCGCAGCGTGGTTTTCCGGCACGCCACGCCCTTCGTTCCTCAGGGACGTGCCACCCAAATCGACCAACTTGTTCTGCCGCGAGCACTGAGTATACCAAGCGGCCCGGTCGCGGGCCACCGGCACCCCGCCCGCGGCGCTCCCTTTCGCGTACCGCAAACTTGCATTAGAATACTCAGCGGGTGATTCCAGGCAAGGTAATGAGAATGGCCAAAACTACTTACAAAGACGCTGGTGTCGATCTCGACAAGTACAACGACGCCATGGAGCGGTTGCCGCGGCTGCTCTCCCGGACCTACACGCCCCGAGTGTTGCGGCTGGATGGTGGCTTCGCGGGGTTGTTTCAACTCGATTTCGCCAGCGCCCTGTTCGCCCGCCGCTACCAGGACCCGGTGCTGGTCTCGTGCACCGACGGCGTGGGGACGAAGCTCAAAGTGGCCGGGTTGGTGGGCGTGCACAACACGGTGGGCATCGACCTGGTGGCGATGAGCGTCAACGATGCCCTCTGCCTTGGCGCCGAGCCGCTGTTCTTTCTGGACTACGTGGCGATGCCCAAGGACGACCCGCCGCTTTTGGAAAAAATCGTGGAGGGGATTACCGCCGGCTGCCTGGAGAGCGACTGCGCGCTGCTGGGGGGCGAGACGGCAATCCTGCCCGACATGTACGCCGAAGGCGACTACGACCTGGCCGGCTTTTGCGTGGGCGTGGTCGAGCGCGACGGCATCATCGACGGCAAAGCCATCGCACCGGGCGACGTCCTGCTGGGGATCGCCTCCAGCGGACTGCACTCCAATGGCTATAGCCTTGCCCGGAAGGTGGTTTTCGACATCGCCGGCCTGAAGATCGACGACCGGGTGCCGGAATTGGGAGAGACGGTGGGCGAGGCGCTGCTGCGGCCGACGCGGATCTACGTGAAGCCCCTGCGCAACGTGCTGGGGCATTACAAGGTGAAGAACGTGGTCCACGGCATCGCCCATATCACCGGCGGCGGACTGCTGGAAAACGTGGAGCGAATCCTTCCCGAGGGGATCCAGGTGGTGCTGGACCGCCGCAGTTGGCCGGTCCCGCCGGTGTTTGCCTGGATCCAGCGGTTGGGCGAGATCGAACAGCCGGAAATGGATCGCGTGTTCAACCTGGGGATCGGCATGGTGGTGATCGCCCGCGCCTACTACTCCGACAGCATCCGCCAGCAACTCGCCGAATGCGGCCTGGAGAGCTGGCCGATCGGCTTCGTCCGCGAGGGCCCCCACGGCGTGGTCTGGTCGGAAAGCCAAGCGTAGCGCGGCTACATCTTCGAAATGCCGGGGGGCTGCGAATTATCCCCGCTCTTCGCCGTGCCGGCCTGCTCGATGGCGTCGAGCAATTGCTGTTGCGTGTAACCGTCGCGGAAGACCCGCGGGTGGTTGGGATCGCTGCCGGAGAAGATCGCCACCTGTGGCACCTGCTGCGAACCCAGCATCTTCAGTAGTTTGGTTACCTCCGGCGCGGAGTGCGTCCAGTCCGCCCGAAGGGTCACGACACCATTGGCCAGGATCGCCCTGCGGACGGCGTCGGACTCGAGGACTGTCGCTTCCAGTACCTTGCAGGTGGGGCACCAATCCGCGGTGCAATCGACGAGCACTGCGACCGGGCTGGCGGAGGCCGAGTCCGCTTCGGTCGAGGGCGGTCCACCATGGTTGGCCACCAGCGTCGAGCTATCACGAAGAGCGCCTCGCTCTTCGACGGCCATCTCAAAACGGCTGTTCATCACGTCCAGCGTGCTTCCAAACGCCCACTTGCTCGGCAGAATTCCCCGCGTGCCTGCAAACATCAGAAACCATGCCGCGGCGATGATCGTCGCCGTCTCCACCCAGGCACGCGCCTTTGCGCTGGTTTCCGCAGTGGCAGGCGTGCGTGCCACCCACCAGCAGCCGAACCAAATCGCGAACAAAAAGCCGAGCGTGGGCACGACATATGGCCAATCCAGATAGCTAAAAATAAATACCACGGTTCCCAGCAACAAGAAGCCCATCAATTGTTTGAACGTTTCCATCCACGCTCCCGGCCTGGGAAGGAAGCGGATGAGCCGCGGAAATGCGCCGACGAGGAGGTACGGACTGGCCATTCCTAATCCGACGCTCAGGAATACGACAAAAGTAACGATGGCCGGCTGCCTGAGCGCCCACGCCACGGCGGAACCCATGAATGGCCCGGTACAGGGTGTAGCCAGAATGGTGGTAATGCCGCCCTTGATGAACGCGCCCGAAAGGCCTTCCTGCTGCGCAAGTTCGACCGCCTTTCCCCTGCCCACAAACCCCGGAATGGGGATCTCCCAAACGCCAAGGAAACTCAGGCCCATTGCGAAGACGATGGCCGCCATAACCACGTTGAAACCCGAAAACTTGAAAAGGTGCCCCCAACCGAGGTTCAGCGAAACCGCCAGTGCCGCCAACAGCGCGAACACCGCCAACAGCCCCAGGGAATACGCGGCATTGAGCATGAAAATCCGCTGCCGCTGCTGGCCGGCTTGCTCTATAAACGAAAGAATCTTCAACCCGAGGACCGGGAGCACGCAAGGCATTAGGTTCAAGAAGATTCCGCCCAAGAACCCCAGGATCACCTCACGCAAGAACGAAATGTCGTTCATCTGCGTGGCGATCCATTGCGTGGCATGCTCCGGATTAAAGCCCGGGCCAAGGCGTGTTTGCAAGTCATTCATGCTGGTATAACGCTGCCATGGCAACTCGCCGCGCGTATCCGACCGCGTTGTCGGCGATTTCTCCCCCGGCTGCATCGTTACGGGCGGCTGCGCCTGCGAATCACCAGCCGCGGAGGGGGGTGGTGCAAATGACGCCGAGGCCGCACTTCCCGCAAAGCTCGCCGCATACGGGAATTCCGTGGGCATGAGGCACATGCCATTTTTGCCGTCTTTACAAGGCTGGGCGAACACCTTGCCCTTGATCTGCAATTTCTGTAACTCGGTACCGGCGACAAACGTCACCGGGGCCACCCAGGTGACCTTGTTTCGGTGCATTTCCAAAACCAGGTCGCCGAAGGCATCCGGCTCTTTTGTCTTATCCGGCTCGTTCAGGGCTCGAAACGCGCCCGTCTGCCGAAAACTCGGCGCGGTTTCGGTATCGATTTTGGTCTGTGTCGGGCCGCCCGGCGCCTGGGTGTTGGAGTAAATATGCCAGCCCGGCTTGATGGTCGCCGTCACCGCCAGTTGGCCCTGGGCGCTCGATGCGGATGCCGTGAAAGACGCCGATATTTTGACTACGTCCGCCGGGCTCGGCGCGGCTCCGCCAAGGAACTGCGCGTCGGCCACCGTTGCGGCCAACGCCAGAGAGAGCGTGGAAATGACCAGCCCCTGCAATCCGATGCACTTCATCATTTTGTGATTCTCATTTCAGCGATCAACGCTGAACTTATCGTGATCCGCAAATCCCAAATCCAAGATTAAATATCCAAAATATTATCGCCCATCTCTCCGCCCAACGCCAGAAGCGGATGCCTCAAAGGTTCCCCAGACGGGCCAAGATATGGTCCATTCTGGCCAGAATTGCCTGGCCGTCATCAAACTTCCTGTCTTGCCTAAATATCCAGTCCAGCCAATTCAATCCCGACATCAGCACGGTACTGCGATCAAAAGCTTGCACCAGGAGGAGTTCGCTTTCCGACAACGCGCGCATGCTATTGTAGAACGCCAGTCCTTGCTGCCAATACTCGCCATAATCGACCGTGAGACTGCCAAGCAAGCGGGCGACATCCATGGCCACGTTGTCCCACCCCAAGGCGCCGAAGTCGATGATCCCGCTGAAGCGATCGCCATCGAACAGTATATGATCATGCCAAATATCGCGGATGCACACCTGGAGCGGAACTTCAAGCCGGGCCGCCTGTTCCAGTCCGGCGACGACCGCAGCGGCGTGCGACACGAACAGCGGCAGCACTCGCTGGCCCCGCGCGGCCAACTCGGGCCAACGCTGGGGATCGATCGCCGCGGCAAGCCGCCCGGCGTCGCCCGCAAGCCAGTGCCGCAACTGCGCGAGCCGCTGGGCAATCCCCGGGGACACATCGCGCCGCGGGCCCGGGGCGGAAAACGTGGCCGCCGCTCGATGAAATCCCGCCAGGGCGGACATTGCCGCAGAGAGCTTCGCAAAGCTCGGCTGGCGGCAAAAGTCGGCTTCGCCCGGGACCCACGTTCTCAGTTCCCATATATGGCCCGCATGCTCTACGTAATCGGCGCCGTCCGGGGTCGAACAGACCAGGGGAATTGCGGAAAATCCTTGCTGCCGCACGTGATGCAATACGGCATGGATGAACTGGATATGATCCTTCGAGGGGGTAGCTTTTGGCCATTGGTGCAGGCAGAGCGCGCCCGCAGAGCGTTCAATACGCCAGAACCGCGAGCCGCTGAATCCGTGAGCCGAGCCCAGCGGACGAATGTTCTCCAGTCCGCATCGCCAGCCATAAGCGGCGAGCACCCACGCGACTTCGGGCTCGAACTGTCCACATTTTTCGTCAGTCATTCCTCAACCCTGGCGAAACCGCACGCGGAAGCAGGTCGCTTTCCAATCCTTAATCCCTTTTTTCATCCTCAGCCTCGGCAGCCCCTGAACGGGGCAAGCTTGGCAACCGGACGGATCGCGGTTATCCTGAATCATCGGCCCCGGGAGGGGCGCAGACAAGGAGATGCCCTGTGAAGCTCGTTATCGCGATCATCCAGCCCACCAAGCTCAAAGCGGTCCACGAAGCGCTGCAGAAGATCGAAGTGACCCGCATGACGGTTTGCGACGCCCAGGGTTTCGGACGTCAGCGGGGGCGGACGGAGATGTATCGCGGCTACGAGTACAAAGCCAACCTGCTCCGCAAGATCGCCCTGGAGATCATCGTCAACGACGATTTTCTGGAACGCACGCTACAGACCATTATCAATGTGGCGCGGACCGGCCCCGAAGGCACCATCGGCGACGGCAAGATCTTCGTCATCCCCGCCGACGAGGCAATCCAGATCAACGACGGCGCTCGCGGCCCGGGAGCAGTGTGAGGGGAATCGATAAAGGCGGAACCGGCGGACCTCCGCTCGCGCGTCCGTCATCCTTCCCCCGTCCGCCTTCCCCGTTCCTTTCATTCCACCGCGTCGTCCACGACCGGGGCGCCGGCACTATCCATCTTCAGCGGCGGCAGGCCGCTGGCCTGCTCTTCCTCTTCCAGGAACACCTCGTCCATCTCCGTGGCGTCGACGTTGCGGCGGAGGAGGAGATAGATCGCGCAGGCGGCCGTCCAGAAATAGCTGAAAACGAAACCCATGGCCAGCAGCTTGACGCAATCGACCCAAAAGCGGATCACGGTCGCGCCCATGCCAGCGCCGCTCATCACGGCCTGCAACCGCGGCGTTCCGCATCCCCAGCCGGCGGCCCAGTACGTCAGCCAGATCGCCGCCGCCGCGAAGTTGGAGACCAGCAGCCAGCCCAGGAAGCCCAGCACGGCGGCCACGATCACGTAAAACAGATAGTGCAGCGGACGCTGAAACACATAAGCATAGGAGCGGCTCAGAGCATCGAAGCTGTCGCTCCCCTCGGCGCTGATGGTGGACCACATCAAAGGCCAACCGAACAGCAGGCCCAGCAGCAGCAGGGCCATCAGCAATCCCAGAAGCAAGAGCGCCGGCCAAATCAGCGATACCACCAACGTGCCGAAATCGAAGCGCATCAGCAGGCCGAGGAAGAAAATCGGCACCGGCGCCACCAGTACGCCGATCAGCGGGAAAAGCGGGGCGGCGAAATAGGCGGCCCATTTCCGCGCGGCGAATCGCAGCGCCGCGGTCCAGCGGATTCGCTCGTCACTGGCCAACTGCACCACCGCCATCCGCGTGATCGCGCCGCCGAAGAACGCCCACACCGCCACGCTCCACAGTCCGGCGAGGATTGCCGCGACCAGCCCGGACGGGCCCAGGTCGCCGCGAAACACGCTCCGCGCCGGCTGGCTGAGCACGTGCCACGCCTCGATCAGTGGATTGTCGCGCGCGGCCGCCGCGGTCCAGGAACCGATTTGTCCCGGCGCCGCCGGCATGCCGGGATAGTCCGGAATGGCGGCGGTAGCGGCCTCGAAGGGGCACTTGGCGTACGGAGCGAGCCAAGCCACGCCCGGCTGCTCGTGGCCGAACACTCTACCGATGAACCACCAGCCCAGGCTCATCGCAAACAACCCCAGCGCGGCCAGTGCCAGGATGCGAAAACTGATGGCCAAGCGAAACACGCGGACCAGGCTTAAACAGGGACACTGTTCCGACCAGAGTGCCGCCCGAACCGCATCGCCTTTGTCTTCCGCCATGTTGGAATCCTCGCTGGGGTGAGTAGATTGGCCGCATTATAAAGGATCGAGGATGAAGCATGAAGGATGACGAGGAAAAAATACCATATGCAGCGAATCGCTACCGCGGGTTGCATCCGCTTGCGCCGACGCTCATCCTTCGTCCGTATCTTCCTCCTCCGCCGTTCTTTCTTGTTCCTCTTCCTCCTCGCGGGGGATGGGCAGGCTGTTCTCTTCGCTCAACCAGGCGTCGAGATCCACTAGGCGACAGGGCTCGCTGCAAAAAGGCAACGAGCGGCCCTGCCGGGGATCGAATTTCTTACCGCATTTGGGACAGCGAACGAGCGCCATCGAGATTTCCCCAACGTGGGAATTCGGCAGTTTTTCCTTGCGCCCGGCGCTACTCGCTTTTCGCGGCCGTCGGCTTATCTCCGCCCGTCGTTTTTCCGGCAGGCTTCTTGGCGGCCTCGCCGTTGGACGAACCGTTGCTCTCGGCGGCGGCGCCCTTCTTGTACGACGCGCTGCGGTAGTCGGTGGTGTAGAATCCGGAGCCCTTGAAAACGATCGCCGCCCCCGGGCCGATCAAACGACGCAGCTTCAACTTCTTGCACTTCGGGCATTTGCGCTCGGCATCGGCCGTGATCGATTGGAACAGTTCGAAGCTGTGGTCGCAATGGTCGCACACGTAATCGTAGGTCGGCATGGACGAAATCCTTCTCTCGTTTTCTTCAGAACGAAATAAAAAACCTCAGGACCCCTCGCGGCTGTCTTCCGCCGCCGGCGGAGCGGTCTCTGCATCGGCCGGCCGCGGCGCCGCCGAGACGACCACCTGGCTGGGACGCACGATGCGATCGTGCAACTGGTAACCGCTGCGGGCCACGTGGACCACGGTGTTGGGCGGATGCTCGGCCGACTGCTGCTGCGCGATGGCCTCGTGCACGCTCGGATCGAACTCGCAGTGCAGGGCGTCGATCCGCCGGCAATGGTGCTGTTCCAAGAGCGCCTCCAATTGCTGCGCGACCATCTTGAAACCCCGCAGCAGCGTGTCGGCGTCGCTGGTTTGCTCGGCCGCGGCAATCGCCCGCTCGACGTTATCGAGCACCGGCAGCAGCTCGCGAATCAGGCGGAGATTGGCATAGCGCCGCTCGTCCTCCATCTCCCGCTGCACCCGCTTGCGGTAGTTCTCCAGCTCAGCCCGGCTGCGCAGGGCGTGGTCGGTGGCTTCCTCCAACTCCGTGCGGAGCCGCCTGAGCTCGTCGAGTTCCACGGGCTCTTCCGTTTTTTCGGCTTCGTTTGCCATCGATTACCCCGAATGTTGAAAGTAATGCTTCAGCTTTTCAAAGAAATTCGAACGTTTGGGCGACACTTCGCTATTGTCGACTTCAGCCAGTTCCCGCAGGATGCGTTCATGCTCGGCGGTCAACTCCTTCGGCACCTCGATGTGCACCTGGACCAGCAAATCGCCACGGCCGCGGTGCCGCGGGTCGGGCATGCCGCGATTGCGGAGCGTGAAGAAGTCGCCGCTTTGGGTTCCATGGGGAATGACCAGCGACTCCCGTCCGTCGAGCGTCGGCACTTCAATCGTCGCACCCAAGGCGGCCTGCGAATAGGTGATCGGCACCTGGCAAATCAGGTGCTGGCCTTTGCGCTGGAAAAGCGCGTGCTCGGCCACGTGGATCACGCAGTAGCAATCGCCGGGTGGGCCGCCGTTGGGGCTCGGATCTCCCTCGCCGCTGAGTCGTAACTGGGTTTGATCGTCGACGCCGGCGGGAATCTTGACTTCGCGGCTGACGGTTCCTTGCACGTAGCCGGCCCCACGGCAGGCGGAACACGGCTGGCGAATGAGCTTGCCACGTCCCTGGCAGGCGGGGCAGGTGGTCTGGACAGAAAAGATGCCGGACGATTGCACGACCCGCCCCTGACCGCTGCAATACTGGCAGGTTTCCGGCTTGGTGCCCGGCTTGGCGCCACTGGCGCCGCACGTTTCGCACTTCTGGTGGCGGCGGAATTTGATGGTCTTATTGGCGCCGCGGGCCGCCTCCAGCAGGTCCAGTTCGACGTCGCACTGTACATCGCCGCCGCGATGAGCCCGCCGCCGTCCGTGGCCGCCCCCACCAAAGAGGTCGCCGAAAAGCCCGTCGCCGAAAATGTTGCCGAAGGCGTCGAAAATGTCGCTGACGTCGCGGAATTCCGGAGCGCCGCCGCCCGGCCCCGCCAAGCCTGCATGGCCGTAACGGTCGTAGCGGGCGCGTTTTTCGGCGTGGCTCAGCACTTCGAAAGCCTCGGCGGCTTCCTTGAATTTGACGATAGCCTCGTCGTCGTCCGGATTCCGGTCCGGGTGGTATTTCAACGCAAGCTTGCGGTAGGCCTGCGAAATCTGCTCTTCCCCGGCCGAACGCTCGATGCCGAGGACCTCGTAATAATCGCGTTTTCCAGCCATCTGCACCATTGCCGCATGAAGGGGATTATTGAGAATATACCCCTTTTTATTCTACGTTGGGCTGGTTGGGAATGCCGGTTTGTCCATCGGGGCAGGTTTGCCAGCCACTACGGTTGGGGGCGACCACGCCCTTCGCTGCGCCCATAGACGTGCCGCCCAACACTCCGCAGCCGTAATTGCTCTACTGGTGGAAAACGCCGGGCCTCCCCCGTTTTGGGAGCGGCCCGGCGCTGATTTCTCTTTCGTCCTCAAGACCATCAACGGGCGATGGCACGTCCCTGAGCGCGGCGAAGGGCGTGGTTTTTGCCGCTCCACGCCCATCACTTCGTTCTGGGCGTGCCACCCAATGGTCAGCTTACTACCTTAAACGCCCTTAGCGGACGCTCCCTTCGATACGATTCTTCTTCTTGTCGTCCTTGTTCAGGTCCGTGATCATGGTCTCGGTGGTCAGCGCCAGGGCCGCAATGCTGGCGGCATTTTGCAACGCCGTCCGCACCACCTTGAGCGGGTCGATAATGCCCGCCTTGAACATGTCGACGTACTTGGCGTTATTCGCGTCGTAACCGGTGTTGGTCGGCTTTTGCAAGACCTCGTCGGCCACAACCGAACCGTCGACGCCCGAGTTGTCGGCGATCTGGCGAATCGGGCTCGACAGCGCCCGCCGCACGATATCCACGCCGATCTTCTCGTCGCCACGGGCAGCGCCGCGGACCTTGTCGACGGCTTCGATCGAACGCAGCAGGGCCACGCCGCCGCCGGGCAGAATACCCTCTTCGGCCGCCGCACGCGTGGCGTGCAAGGCGTCCTCGACGCGGGCCTTGGTCTGCTTCATCTCGGCTTCGGTGCTGGCCCCGACCGAAATCACCGCCACGCCGCCGGAAAGCTTGGCCAGGCGTTCCTGGAACTTTTCGCGGTCGTAATCACTGTCGGTGGTCTCGATTTGCTTGCGGAGTTGGTCGACGCGTGCGCGGACCGCCTCGTGCTTGCCGGCGCCCTCGACGATCGTGGTATGCTCGCGATCGACGGTGATCTGCCGGGCCCGGCCGAGTTGATCGAGCGTCAGATTCTCCAGCTTCAAGCCCAGGTCCTCGCTGATCAGCGTGCCGCCGGTGAGGATGGCGATGTCGCCAAGCATCGCCTTGCGACGATCGCCGAAGCCGGGGGCCTTCACGGCGCACACGTTGAGCACGCCGCGGAGCTTGTTGATCACCAGCATCGCCAGGGCTTCGCCCTCCACGTCTTCAGAAATAATCAGCAGCGGCTTGCCCGAATGGCTGGTCTTCTCCAATAGCGGAATCAGGTCGCGGACATTGCTGATCTTCTTCTCGTGGATGAGGATCAGCACGTCCTCCAGCAGGCAATCCATCTCGGTGGGCCGGTTGATGAAGTAGGGCGACAAGTAACCCTTGTCGAACTGCATCCCCTCGACCACCTCGTAGGTCGTCTCGGCGGTCTTGCCTTCCTCGACGGTGATCACGCCGTCCTTGCCGGCCTTGTCCATCGCCTCGGAGAGCAAATTGCCGATGAACTTGTCGTTATTGGCGCTGATCGTCCCGACCTGGGCGATCTCTTCCTTGCTGGTCACCGGCTTCATGAGGGTCTGTAAGTGGTCGACGACCGCCTGCACGGCCTTATCGATGCCGCGGCGAATGGCCGTGGGATTGCTCCCCGCGGCCACGTTCCGTAGCCCTTCCTTGAAGATCGCCCGGGCCAGCACGGTGGCCGTGGTGGTGCCATCGCCGGCAATGTCGGAGGTCTTCGAAGCGACCTCGTTGACCAGCTTGGCGCCCATATTCTCGAAGCGGTCGTCCAACTCCACCTCTTTGCTGACCGTAACGCCGTCTTTGGTCACGGTGGGCGAGCCGAACGACTTCTGCAAAATCACGTTGCGGCCGGTCGGACCCATCGTCACGGCGACGGCGTCGGCCAGCTTCTCAACTCCCCGGAGCATCCGAGTCCGGGCCTGATCGGAAAACAACAATTGTTTGGCCACGATTGAAGGGTCCTCACTGAGTAATGGTTCGCTCGGCGACGGTTCGCTCGGCGACGGGGGAATTTACTTGATCACCTTGGCAAGAATGTCCGTTTCGCGGAGGATCTTCACCTCGCGACCGTCCACCTCGATCTCGCTGCCGGAATACTTCCCGTAGATGACCTGGTCACCGACGGCCACGGCAATGTCACCCCGTTTGCCATTGTCCAAGAGCTTGCCGGGGCCGATCGCCAACACCGTGCCGCGCTGCGGCTTCTCTTTGGCGGTGTCCGGCAACACGATCCCGCCGGCCGTCACTTGTTCGGCCTCCACCGGTTCCACCACCACACGATCATCCAACGGCCTCAGTTTGATGTCCTTGCTCATTTTTCAGTTTCCCTTATCAGATCTTAGTGCTTGATACTTAGGATCGTAGGGTGGGTCGAGCGCTAC